>MDTD01020731.1_pt1 | contig 26892 bp, 23 predicted proteins | sample 811221 | NCBI WGS metagenome assembly MDTD01 (sample SAMN05326646, study PRJNA326480) | marine metagenome | isolation source: seawater | place: Pacific Ocean: South West | collected 2011 | reverse complement strand
AAGGATAAAACAATTGTAGAAAGACTTATTTCAAAAGGTATTAAAAGAGCCGATTTATTTAATCAAAAAAACTTTATTAAGGGATTTGAAAAACTCTATTAAAAAAATATTAATAGCACATAGCTCCAATGATTTATATGGAGCGAGTAAAGTTATAATTTCTATAATAGATATTTTTATTAAAAATGGATATAAAGTCTACCTGATTCTACCGAATAATGGACCTTTAAATAATAATGAAATAATAAAAAAAACTAATCTTAAAATCATTAACCTTGGTGTTTTTAGAAAAAAATACTTCACTCTTTTCGGTTTGATAAATCGTATTTGTTTTATCATAAAATCATCTTTACACCTTAAAAAATTTATAAAAATTAATCAAATTGATTTAGTTTACACTAATACATCAACATTAATAAGTCCATCAATCGCAGCAAAACTTGCTGGAATACCATCAACTTTTCATATCCACGAAATACCTGATAGCAATCCCATTTACTCAAGATTCATCACTGCATTTCTAAATTTATTCCCTAGAGAAATTATTTGTGTTTCAAAATCAGTTTATGATTTTTGGATTATGAATGGATTAAATAAAACTAAAGCAAAAATCATTTATAATGGTTTCAGTATAAAAAAATCAAAATCTAAAATTTTTAGTAATGACAAAATAATATTTACAAGTATTTCAAGGATAATTCCATATAAAGGCCATTCACTATTGATAAGAATATTTGACATGCTTTGTAAAAAGAATAAAAATATTTATTTACAAATTATTGGGGATACACTGCCCGAATATCAAAAATATTTGAATGAATTAAAAATTGATATAAAAAAAAGAGGGTTAAATAATAAGATTAAATTTTTAGGTTTTAGAGAAGATATTGTATCAATTTTAGATAAATCTAATTTCTTTATACATACACCATTATCACCCGACCCACTTCCCACAGTTATTTTTGAAGCAATAAGTTGTAAAACACCCGTAATTACAAACAACCTAGGAGGAGCTTATGAAATACTTAATAATGGAAGTAATGGATTAATAATTAAAAACGATTTTGTTGAAGAATCCGTTGAAAAGATATTTTTATATATGTCCAATAAAAAACAACAGAATAAAAATGTTGAGCAAGCTTTTAATTATGTTTGTAATAATTTTTCACAAGAACAATTCAAAATAAATATATTAAATTCGATTGGATAAAAAACTAAAAATTGCAATCATAGGCTCACGGGGTTATCCTTATGTTTATTCTGGATATGAAACTTTAGTAAAAGAACTTGCTGAAAGATTAGTAAACAGTGGACATCATGTACGAGTTTATTGTCATAGTTCTTTATTCACTAAAAAACCAAAATTTGTAAATGGTATTGAGTTAATTTATACTCCCTCTGTTGAGACCAAATTTTTATCTCAATTTACAAATTCATTTTTTTCATTTTTTCATGTTTGTTTTTCTAAAAATGATATTGTTTTTGTAGTAAATTCGGCAAATGGTCCTTTCGGAATTTTAACGAAAATCTTTAGAAAAAAAACTTGTATTAATGTTGATGGATTAGAATGGCTCAGACCAAAGTGGAAAGGATTAGGTTCCATATATTTTTCTTTTGCCTCAAAATTTGCAACAATTTTTTTTGATTCAGTTATAACTGACTCCATTGCAATGAAAAATATATATCAAAAAAAATTTAAAACATCCTCCACTGTCATTGCATACGGATCAACTATGACTTCTAATAATTCATTTGAATTATTAAAAAAATACAACATAAAAAAAAATAAATTTTATCTAATTGTTGGAAGACTAATTCCAGATAATAATTCTCAACTAATAATTGAAAGTTTTATTAAATCAAAATCAAATAAAAAATTAGTTATTGTTGGTGATGTTCCTTACAGGGATAACTATGCAAACAAGATTAAGAAGATTAATTCTGAAAGGCTAATTTTTACTGGTTACATAAATTGTCAAAATAAATTAACTCAACTATATAAAAATTGTTATGGATATATTCATGGACATGAGTATGGTGGAACAAATCCCACCATGATTAATGCACTTGATTTAAATTGCAATATTATTGCACTAAATACGAAATTTAATAGGGAAATGTTAAGCAACAAAAAAGTAATTTTTTTTGAAAAAAAAATAGATTCTATAAAAAATTCTATTTTACAATTTGAAGAAGAATTTAATATTTTAAAAAATAAAAACTCTAAATATAAATTACCATCAATTTATAATTGGGATTACATAGCTAATCAATATCTTAAGTTATTTTATGAACTTACCAATTGCCAAAGTATGTAAGTTTTAAATTTAAATGCAAATTATCTACGTCTCTACCTGGTCGATAGTAAGATCCAAATGAATCATCAAGTTCCCATTGATAGTTTAGACTTCTTATGTAAACTAGGTTACTAGATAAGATAAAATTTTTGTAAGTTCTATTAAAAATCAAATGAAAATTGAAATCTTTCCAATATCTTCTAGGATCATCTGCTGTTGCAAATGCTTCGTGGTAAAAATCATTGTCATTATCAACTATTTCAAAAGCTAACCCAATCTTTTGATTTTCTTGAATTTTACTCAAAGATATATAATGAGAATTTGATCCTGGACCAATTGAGCTTCCTAACACCTCACCTTTATTTGTATACCCATCATAAACCCATCCATGTTGATACCAGGAACCTGCATTTCTAAGGAGTCTACTTGCATTTTGTTCCATTTGAGTCCATTCCCAACTAAATAAAAAGTTAGAATTTTTAATATTAAAAATCTTTTCGACGCCTATTGTCACTGCTCGACTATGGTCTGAATCTAGAAGAAGATCTCTAATATTTTGTTTTGAATCGTTGTGATGAAACTCAAAATAAAATCTAGCCTTCGAGTCTTTCCAATGCCAGTTCATGAAAATACCAGCAGCTTGATCAGTTTGAGCTTCATAATTTTCAAATTGGTCATTCTTTCTAAAAATATTTTTAAAAGCAGGAAAGTACGTCGGATTTCCTTCCATCCACCAATACTTTCCTTCAATTAATGCGGAGTACATTTGAACCCACCTCATAAATCCAAAGGAAAGGCCATCTAACCATTTTGGTGAAAAAGAAAAAATAAATCCTTGAAAAAATCTCCAGTCATTAGTTTCGCCTAGCTGATTTATTTTTGGAACATAAAGTTTTGTTCCAGCATATTCAAAATCTGTTCTTGGTGGAGTAAATCCTGAATTCTCTAATCTTCCAGTAATAAATTGCCATTCAAAATTACCTAAAAATGTTTTTAATGGTTTAATTGTATTAAATGTAATATGCTTAAAACCTTGCGCATGATTACTCATCATTATACTATTTCTAGTTGATGGCCCCCACCAAATATTTTCATTTGAGAGACCTAGTGAAAGACTTTTCCAATTTAGCCTTATACTTGATTGACCAAAAGTTGTTTTATTATGATTGTTATCTCCAAATCTTTCTGGCATGTCAATATGGTTCCATAGACGATACCTTTCTCTCCAAATTACTGGGTAATGTCCCTCCCAAAATCCATCAAAATTTTTGTTTTCACTAAAATGATATTCAGGTTTAAACTGAATACTTAAAGGTCCAGCTTTAATAAATATTCCTGGTGAAATAATATGTTGATATCCTCTATTAGGAATCATAGTCCCATTATTTCTATTGTAGGGATGATGCGAGTTATACTCAATAAAATAGTCTATTCCTAGGGTTTTTATTTGAATTGTATTAGACGGGTTGCTTAAAATTGTTTTATATTGATTTCTTAAGATATCAGAAAAATAATTATAGTTTAACGGTTTGAGGTTTAGTGAGAATTCTGTCTCTATTATATTTGCTAAAGCAGAATATCTAATCATTTGATTATTAAAATCGTTATTTACGTTTATATACTGCCCAATTACTAGTATTGGATAGAGTAAAAAAAATATATTTTTAAATCTCATCGATACTTAATGACTCTTACACTTAAATTATCCATGGACCAACTTTCATCACACTTCTGTTGAGGAATTCCGTCTTTATCAATAGCATTTGGCTGATATAATTCATCATAAAATCTAAGTACTATTGCATCACCATTACTACGAAAACTTTTTTCAATTTTATATAGGCTAGTAGGTCCTCCAAAAAAATTATTATCACATATTTTATCAAGATTAGATTTAAAAGCACCAGTATTTGGATTGTTTTCGAAGGGATAGGTTTCAGGATATGATTGTCTGAGACAATAATTAGGCCAACATGGACTATTAGAAAAAGTTGTTACATATTTATCAAAATTAGGGTCTTTAAATAAATCCATGCCTGGCTTATATTCCATTATCCATTTATCAGGTTTGTCATTTTCTTTAAAACCATTAAAGTTTCCATCCCATGAACCATGTATATATAGATCAAATGAAACAAAAACATATTCATGGGGTCCAACATCATCCAAATGAAGTGTAAATCCATCGTTATTGAAATTACCTATTACATTCGATTGATTAAAAATAAACAAACCCCCACCATCAATATTTGATAGATCATTATTTTCAAAGTCATTAAAGTAAATTTGTTCGTCTCTCGTAATTTCCGGGTAGGAGCAAGAATTAATTATTAAAAAGATAAAAGAGATTTCAACTAATTTGGTTTTAAAGAATTTAATCATGAGTATAAAAGTATGTTATATAAATTTATGTTCTTTTTTATTTAATTCTTCTAAAGATAAGGTTCTAAAATATTGTAATGTATTTTTTAATCCTTTTTCTCTGGAGACTTTTGGTTTCCAATTTAAAATACTTATCGCCTTTGTGATGTCAGGTTTTCTTTTTACAGGATCATTAACAGGAAGAGGTTTAAAAATAATTTTATTGTTGTTACCACCAAGCACTATAATCTCTTTAGCACAATCAATCAAAGTAATCTCTTCAGGATTTCCTAAGTTCATTGGCTTATTATAGTTTGAATGTAGGAGTTTGTAAATTCCCTCAACCATATCATCTATGTAACAAAAGGACCTGGTTTGAGAACCATTTCCAAAAACTGTTAAGCTTTCTCCTCTTAAAACTTGACCCATGAACGCCGGGATAGCTCTGCCGTCATTAACTCTCATTCTTGACCCATATGTATTGAATATTCTTGCAATTTTAATATCCAAACCATGGTAAGTGTGGTAAGCAGTAGTAAGTGCTTCCTGAAATCGCTTAGCCTCATCATATACTCCTCTTGGACCCACCGGGTCAACATTACCACAGTATTCTTCATTTTGAGGATGTATTAAAGGATCACCATAAACTTCAGAGGTTGAAGCAATTAAAATACATGCATTATTTTCTAAAGCTATTTTTAAAATATTCTCAGTTCCTAAAGACCCAACCCTAAGGGTTTCAAGTGGTATTTGTAAATAGTCAATTGGACTGGCAGGAGAAGCAAAATGGAGTATGTAGTCTATTGAACGATCTATTTTAAAATCACAAGTGATGTCAATTTCTCTAAATTCAAAATCACTATTTGACTCTAAGTGCGAAAGATTATTTAAATTTCCAGTAATTAGATTGTCTATAGCTAAGATTTTATAGTTTTTTTTGAGAAAATAATCACATAAGTGAGACCCTAAGAAGCCTGCAGCACCAGTGATTAAGACAGTTTTTTTCATTAAATAACTTCTTGGTAAAATTAATGTTTATTTATTTAATAAAATCGAGTACTTTTGTTACTTATTATATGTTAGATTCTTTAATTACATCGAAGACCAGATTAAGACTTTTAATAAAGTTTTTCTTAAATATAGCTAATAAGGGATATTTAAATGGTCTTGCTAACGAGTTCGGGGAATCAACCAATTCTATTAGAAGAGAGTTAAATAATTTATCTTCTGCTGGTTATTTAGACAAACAAAGCGAAAATAATAAAGTTGTTTATAAAGCAAATGTTTCACACCCATTTTTTAAAATCATTCAAAAAATTGTGAAAAAACATTTAGGTATTGAAGAAATTTTAGAAACGGTTCTAAAACGAATTGGAGAAGTAAAAAAAATTATGATTCTTGGAGATTATGCGGAAGGGATAGATAGTGGGCATATAGAAATTTTAATAGTTGGAGATAAGGTGAATGAAGATTATCTAAAAAAAATTACTCCAAAAATTGAAAAAAAAATAAATAGAAAAGTAAGTTTTTTTGTTTCAAATTCAACTTTAAAGCAAAAGACTTTAACTATTTTTGAAGCTTAATATATAAATCCAAATTTTTGAAAAAAAATGTGATTTTAATGGCGAAGCCTTTTATTTAAATAAATATTAAAAATGAGTAAAACTAAATTAGGCGTAATTGGACATGGATTCGTAGGAGAAGCTATTTCTTTTGCTTTTTCATCAATAGCTGATATGTATATATATGATACAGATTCGTCAAGATGTTTAAATGATATAGAATCTGTACATTCTTGTGATTTTGTATTTGTATGTGTACCAACCCCAATGTATAAAGACGGGACTCAAGACTTATCATATGTCGAAAACGCCTTTCAAAAGGCCACAGATAAACCTATATATATATTAAAATCAACTGTTTTACCTGGAACAACTGACAGACTGTCTAAACAACATCCAAACTTTAAAATTATTTTTTCACCTGAATTTCTTACCGAAAGAACCGCAAAGTTAGACATGTTGACTCAATCCAGGATTATTTTAGGTGGAGATTTGTCATTAACAGAAAAAGCAAAAGCACTTTTTAATGAAAGATTCAAAATTAAAAACATAATTCTAACAGATGCAAAAACAGCAGAACTTACTAAATATATGAACAATTGCTTTTTTGCTACTAAAGTTAGTATTATGAATGAGTTTAAGCTTTTATGTGATAAAATTGGAGCCAATTGGGAAGATGCACTGAAGGGATTTGTTTCTGATGGTAGAATTGGAGACAGCCATTTAAATGTTCCAGGGCATGATGGAAAATTAGGCTATGGAGGAACTTGTTTTCCTAAAGATGTCAACGCGCTTTTATCTTTCTCAAAAAAATATGACATCGAATTAAACTCTATTGCTGGTGGTTGGACTACAAACCAAAAGGTTAGGCCTGAGAAAGATTGGGAGAACAAAGAAGGAAGATCTGTCAGTTATAAAAAACAAAATTAATTTTATTAGAAATTATTAAAAAAATAAGGATAATTAATGAAAAAAATCTTAATAATTTTTGGAACTAGACCAGAAGCTATAAAGATGGCGCCATTAGTTAAAGAATTTCAAAAGTACCCTGATTTTTTTGATACAAAAGTTTGTGTCACTGCTCAACACAGAGAAATGTTAGACCAAGTCTTAAATTTCTTTGAAATTAAACCTTATTATGATTTAGATTTAATGAAGCCAGGACAAAATTTATATGGATTAACGGCCACTATTATTCAGTCTTTAAAGCCAATTCTAGAAGAATTTTCCCCTGATTACGTATTTGTTCATGGGGATACTACTACGACTATGTCAGCATCTATAGCAAGTTTTTACTCTGGAGCAAAAGTATGCCATGTTGAAGCAGGACTTAGAACAAATAATAAACTATCACCTTTCCCTGAGGAAATTAACCGTCAAGTTACAGGAAGAATTTGTGATTATCACTTTGCTCCAACGGAAAATTCAAAAAAAAATTTATTAAAAGAAAATATCTCTGAAAAGTCAATTTTAGTAACTGGAAATACGGTGATTGATGCTTTATTGAAATCTGTTAAAAAAGTAAATGAAAATCCAACTAAATTGATTATTGATCTTTCTCAGCAAATAGGGGATAAGGATGTTGTTTTAGTTACTGGACATCGTCGTGAGAATCATGGTGACGGATTTGAAAAAATTTGTAAAGCCTTAAAGACAATTGCATTAGATAACACGTCTAGACTGGTGATTTATCCCGTACATTTAAATCCAAGGGTGCAGGAGCCAGTCAATAGAATTTTATCTGACACTGACAATGTTATTTTAATAGATCCTTTAGCATATCAAGATTTTATTTGGCTAATGAATAGATCTAAAATAATAATTACCGACAGCGGTGGCGTACAAGAAGAAGCTCCAAGTTTAGGAAAACCAGTTTTAGTTATGAGAGATACCACTGAAAGACCTGAGGCTGTGAAGGCTGGAACAGTATTGTTAGTAGGCTCAGATGAAGATTTGATAGTCAATAAAGCATTAGACTTATTAAATAACAATGAAAACTTTGAAAAAATGTCAAAGCTTCACAATCCATATGGTGACGGCCTTGCATCTAAAAGAATTGTAAATTTTATAAAAGACAAATAAAAATGGTTGAAGTAGTAACAGTTGGATTAGGTTATATAGGACTACCAACATCGGCATTAATTGCTTCTCACGGCATAAAAGTCCTTGGGATAGATATTGATCAAAATATAGTAGACACAATTAATAGAGGCGAAATTCATATTGTTGAACCTGATTTAGATGTAGAAGTTAAGAAGGCTGTAAATGCTGGACTTTTTTCGGCATCGACAAAACCTGTTAATGCTAATGTATATTTGATAGTAGTTCCTACTCCATTCAAGGGTGATTATGAGCCTGATATTTCTTATGTTGAAGCAGCTACCAAACGAATTATAAAATTTTTAAAGGAAGGTGATTTATATATTATCGAATCCACTTCACCAATTGGTACAACTGAATTAATGAAAGATTTGATCTATTCTATGAGGCCTGAGCTAGAAGATAAAATATATTTAGCTTACTGTCCTGAGAGAGTATTGCCAGGAAATGTTATGCATGAATTAGTCCACAACGATAGGGTAATTGGAGGAATTAATAAACAGTCTACTGAAACAGCTATAAATTTTTATTCCAAATTTGTAAAAGGAAAATTACATAGAACAAATGCAAGAACTGCTGAAATGTGTAAGCTTGTTGAAAATTCCTCTAGAGATAATCAAATAGCATTTGCTAATGAACTTTCAATAATTTGTGATAAAGCAGATATTAATGTTAGAGAATTAATAAGTTTAGCAAATAAGCATCCTAGAGTTAATATTTTGCAACCAGGTTGTGGAGTAGGTGGTCACTGCATAGCTGTTGACCCATACTTCATTATATCTAACTATAAAAATGAAGCTAAACTTATAGCTAAATCCAGAGAAGTTAATGATTATAAATCGCAATGGGTTATTAATAAAGTAAAAAAATATATTGAAAAATTTAAAAGAGACTTTGATAAGTATCCTGTAGTTGGTATACTTGGATTAGCATTTAAACCAAATATAGATGACCTTCGAGAATCTCCTGCACTAAAAATTTGCGAATTTTTAATCAATAACAATGAATGTGAATTCTGTATTAATGAACCAAATATTACACAACACAATAAATTCACACTTCACAATATAGATTATGTTTTGAAAAATAGTGATATTATAGTGCACCTTGTGAAACATGATTTGTATAAAAATTGTAGTTTTGAAAACAAAATTAATCTGGACTTTTGTGGAAATATATTATGAAAACAGCCAGTTGGGGAAATTACCCAAAACATAACTTCAATAAAAAATTATATTCAAAGGATGATCCCAAAGCTAATTTTGAAGTTGAAATGTTGCCATATGGAAATGGTAGAAGTTATGGAGATTGTTGTTTGAGCGACAATTTAATTGATTTAAAGAAATTTAATCATTTTCTAGATTTCGATGAAAATGAACAAAGCCTTACATTACAATCTGGTGTTACACTAGAGCAAGTTATAGATCTGATTTTACCGAAAGGATTTTTCCCTTTGATAGTCCCTGGAACTAAATATATTACCATTGGGGGAGCAATTGCATCTGATATTCATGGAAAAAATCATCACGTAGAGGGATGTTTTTCAAATTGTATCGAATGGTTTAATTTACTTATGCCAAATGGCAAAGTGTTTAAGTGTTCAAAAACTAAAAATGAGCCTTTGTTTAAAGCTACTTGCGGAGGTATGGGGCTAACTGGAATTATACTTGAGGTTAAGATTAAACTAAAAAAAGTTACTTCATCAGAAATATGTCAATCTATTTATAAAACCAAAAATTTAAAAGAAACTTTAGAGTATTTTGAAAAAATAAAGAATACACCATACTCAGTTGCATGGATAGATTGTTTAGCAAAAACAAAAAATATTGGAAGAAGTATATTTATGTATGGTGATTTTTTGAATAATCAAAAATTTGATTTAAAAAAACAACGAAAAATAAAAATTCCATTTTTCTTTCCGAATATTACCCTAAATAATTTTTCAGTCAAGCTTTTTAACTTCTTATATTACAATTTTAATCCACATAAAAGAGATAATGATATTATCAGTTATGATAAGTTTTTTTTTCCACTTGATTCCATTCTAAAATGGAATAACATATATGGCTCCAACGGTTTTACCCAATATCAATTTATTTTACCTTTTCCTTTTGAAAACTGTTATAAAGGTTTAAAAGAAATTTTAGAGGAAATTAGTAAAAGTGGTAAGGGATCTTTTTTAGCTGTTTTGAAGCTTTATGGTGATGAGAATAGCAACTATCTTTCTTTCCCAGTTAAAGGTTATAGTCTTGCTTTAGATTTTAAGATTGATAGAGGGATATTTGATCTACTAAACAGACTTGATAAAATTGTATTGCGATACAATGGTAGAATATATTTATCTAAAGATTGTCGTGTGCCAAAGAAAGTATTTGAAAAGGGATATCCCGAGATCGGAAAATTTAGAAATCTAAGAGCTAAATACAATTTAAAAAAATATATAAACTCTTTACAATCTCTGAGACTTGACTTATAAAAACAAAACAGCACTAATTATTGGTGGGAATAGTGATATTGGCAAGGCTATAGCATTAGAGCTTGCGAATGAAAAATATAACCTAATTTTAACATCAAGAATAAAAAATTTTAAGGACTCATACTGTAATCATTTAAGTATAAAATATGATGTAGTTGTTCAAAATTTGTTTTTGGATATTTGTGCTCATAATTCATTTAGTGATTTTGTAGATAATTTAAATACATTACCAGATCTTATTTTTGTAAGTGTTGGTTATTTGAACAATCAAAAATTATCATTTGAAAGATATGATGATGCACTGTTATCAATTAATACTAATTATACAGGCCCATCACTAATTCTTAATACTTTATCATCAAAACTTATATCCAATAATAAATCTTGTAAAATTATTGGTATCAGTTCTGTCGCTGGATTAAGGGGCAGAGCTTCAAATTTTATTTATGGTTCATCCAAGTCTGGATTTACCACATATTTAAGTGGTTTAAGAAATTATCTTTTTGATTATCGTATCAGCGTTTTAACCGTTTTGCCTGGTTATGTTGACACTAAGATGACATCTCATCTAAATTTACCTCGGCTACTAACAATAAGTCCAGAACTTCTTGCAAAAAAGATTATTAAAGCTGTTAAAAGTGACAAAAATGTAATGTATTCAACTTTAATTTGGTTTGTAATTATGACTATCATTAATCTGATACCAGAAACAATTTTTAAAAGATTAAAATTTTGAGACTTTATTTAAGATATAGTTTTGAGCTAGTAACATTATTGTGCTCATATTTATTATTTTATTTAAATATTTACCACAGATCAGAGCAGACTATTTATAATGAAATATATTCCCCATTAGCTCTTGAATTAAGCTCATTTAAGTATTCAATAACTGATCAAGTTATGGACTCTTATCCAATGTGGGGTTATCCAATAGTTATATCAATTTTTCAGAATAATGAAACTTTGGTGCTGTTATTCCATTTTTTACTACTTTTAATTTCCTCAATAATTTATTTTAATTATTCACATAATTTTATCAATTCTAAAATAATAAAAGGTCTTGTTGGTATTTTATTTATATTTTATTCACTCACAATTTCAGTAAAATGGCCTGATGCTGTTCTAGTTTTTTTACTATTTATTTTTTGTTTTTTTCACTCAAAAAAATATTTCTTATTTGCTACAATTTCTTTAGCATTAGCATATAACTTTAGATCTGAGGCTTTAATTTTTTTATTGATATATTCAACATATCTCATAATCAACAAAAAAAAAATACATCTACTTGCACTCTTATTTTTATTACCATGGAACGTTTTACAATATATTTCTAACAATAAAATAGTTTTAACATCATCAAATTCTGGATCTGTTTTATATATAACCCTGGGACAACTTAAAGATAATATATGGAACATTGAACACTCTGATAACTTTGCTAAAGAAAAAGTTTTTGAATATTCTCGGGGAAAAATCTCTGACCCATGGGGACTAGATGCTAATCAATTAATGAAAAATAAGTTTATTGATAGTATAAGCAAACACCCTGTCGAGTTTCTACGAAAAATACTAGTAAACTTTAAATCTTCTATTACTGGTGGTTTTTATTCCGGTGAACTTCATCATCATGAATCAGTAGGGGATGAAATTTTAAATTATAAAAAAGATAAGCTTCTAATTGCCAAGCACTTTATTGAGTTAAAATATAGTGCTCTTCTAGTTGTAATATCTTCAATTTTAAGAATCACATCAATTCTAGTATTAGTTTATTCTATTTTCTTTATATTTTACAAGTTCAGGATTGAAATATTAAAAAATGTTTTCTTTTTAATAATTCTTTCTCAGTTTGTTGTCACCTGGTTTATTCATTATCAGCCAAGACACATTTCACATATAATACCCCCTCTAATCTTTATGTTAATTTTAGTTAAGACAGAAAAAGATATTAATAATAAAAAAGTAACTAAAAACATTGGCTAGACTTAATTATTTTTTTGGTAGGATAAGGGAATCACCTTTACACAAAACGCTATTAATTTTATTTATAAGAATAAAAAAAATTATTTATGAATTATATTATCATAAACTATTTTATTCTTTTTTAAAACCAAAAAAAATATCAAATAAGTTTTTAGACTTAGATAATTTTAGATTAGATTTTTTAAAATCTCTAGAAAACCTTGAGATAAATATTCCAATTAAATTTATTGAAGGTATAGAAAATAATGAATTTGATTGTTTAGGTTATGGCAAGTTAAATTTCTCAAACGACAATGTATGGAATAGTGATTTAATTCATAAATATCAATGGCCTGATAAATATTTTAACAAAATTAATTATGTAAAAAAAAGTGTAAAATGTGATGTGAAAATACCATGGGAGATAAATAGACTGCAATTTTTAACTAACATTTCTTTACAATTTTTAAAGACAAAGAATACTAGTTTAATACAACAGTACCAAACTGTTATTGAGAATTGGACTAGAATAAATAAAACTGGTTATGGAATATCATGGACCTGTAATATGGAAGTCTCAATAAGAGCCATTAATTTGATCACATCTTTCATAATATTAAATGATAAAATTGATATTGAATTAAAGAAAAAAATTAAAATTTTGATATTAGAACACTATCAATACATAAAATCATTTCCAGAGATTAGTGATGTATCAGGAAATCATTATTTGAGTAATTTAACTGCAGAGTACTTCTGTTCATACTTTATATATGGAAATAATAACCCAATAACCAATAGAGCACTTGATAATTTTTTTATTGAAGCTTCAATGCAATTTAAAAAAGATGGATGTCATTTCGAAAATGCAACAATTTATCATAGACTATGTTTAGATTTTGTTGCAATTGTTTTGGCGCTATCTTCTAGGCAAGGCTTGAACAAAAAACTATTTAATATTTTTTCTAAGGGTATCATCTTTTGTAATAAAATATCATCAGATTTCATTTTACCAATAATTGGAGATGCAGATAGCGGAAATGTATTTTGGTTTGGAAATGATTGCAGAAATTATAAATATTTAGATAATTTTTTTAGGCATTTAAATGGTGAAACATTAAAAAATATTTCTCAAGAATGTAAAATATTGGTTGCCCTTAGCGGCACTAATTATAAAAAACAAAAAATTAAAAATTTATATTCTGAAAATTTCATTGGAAATATTTCAGGTTACTCAATTAATAAGTCTAAGAATTTCACAATGATAATGAGGTATGGAATTCAAGGAATGAAAGGTAGAGCTTCGCATGATCATGATGATGCACAAAATATTTCATTATTGAGAAAAGGTAAAGATATATTAGTTGATGAAGGTTGTAAATCCTATTCATTAGATCCTGAAATCAGAAAAAAAGATATTTTGTCAAGTGGTCATAATGGTTTAAAGCTGTTGGATCATGAAAGATACCCAGTAAAGGATGGTAGTGTGATAAGTTCAATTAGAGGAGCATATACATGTCATGAAACCTTAATTAAAAACAACTCTTTTATTTCACATTTAAAAACCAAAAATAATCATCAATTTAAAAAATTGAATAGGAAAATTTTTTTTAAAAGAGATAATATTTTTAAGGTTTGTGATACTTGGAAATGCTTCAAAACACAGGATTTGGAAATAAATTGGAGATTTAATTCAATAAGTATAAAGAAAAAAAAATATGATATTAAAACTAATTCTGTAAACTTTGAAGTGAATAATAAGCACTGCAAAATTTTTATTAAGATTAATTCAAATACCAATATAAAGTGTGAAATTTTTGATTTTGATTATGGATTTTTATATGGAACTCATAAAAAAAGAAAAGGTATAAAAATTATAATATTAAACTCAAAACAGGGTAATTTAAATACAAATTTTGAAATACTTTGATAAATTAAAATTTATTGCAGAACAGTTCTATGGTTTAATAGCCCAAGTCTCAACTGGACTCCCCCAGATTTTAATCCTAATATTAATTTCAAATAAATTTGGTGTTATAAAAGCAGGGTTATTCGGTATTTTTATTGGTTACATAGCAATAATATACTCAATTTTATACTGGGGAATAAGAAATACATATGTTTTAGGAATTTTTAAAATAGACAAGAAATATTATTTCATTTTAAGATTTATTTTTGTTGTATTTGCAGGAATATTAACCTTTATTTTAGGTTTATACAAGTCTATTGATTTAACATTAATTTATTTTATGATTTTTATTAAGTCTGTCGATTCTTTATTGGATATTGACTTTGGTTTTTATCAAGTTATTGACTCTTTAAAAGCACAAAAAAGAATGGGTATTCTTAATGTACTAAAACTTTGTGGTTCAATATTTTTTATGCTTTTATATTATTTTGATATTGTATTCAAAAATTATGATTATTCATTGATTTTTTTCACTTCTTTAACAATATTATATTTAGTCTTTTTAACATATAATCTAAGATTAAAATTAAAATTTTCTAACATTAATAATTTTTTTAAAATAATTAAGTATTCAACAATTTTTATGCTAGCTACAGCAAGCTGTTCCTTATTAACAAATTTGCCGAGAATATCTGTTGAAAAAATTTACACTGATAATGAGCTTGGCATAGCTGGTGTTTGTCTTTCTGTATCAACAATATTTGGAATGGTTTTTAATGTTAATTGGCAGAAATATTTCTCTAAGTACAAAAAAACCCAAAATAAGAGTTCTTTAATTGCTAGATACGTCAAAGAAAATATGTTATTATTTTTAATTTGTTTATTATTTTCAGTATCAATATTACCCTATTTAATTAGTATAATTTTTAACTTTTCGTTTTTTGAAAATTATTTATTTGTTCTAAAGTTATTGGCTTCATTTTTAGTTTTTTCACTTGGTATGAATTTTTTAAACATATATAAGCTCACAAAATATAAGTTTTTAGAAACCATATTTTATTGTTTAACATTTATCATTTTTTACCTATTTATAAATTTAACTAATTCAAATTATGAAATTTATATACCAATTTTAATTAGCGGATTATTTATGATTATTTTCAGTGCATTATCAAAATTTTATAGTTATGAGTAAAAAGAAAATTTTCTTTTTTAGAAATGGTTCTTTACCCGTTCCAAGGGCATTGAGAATGATGAGAATTGCAAATGATTTAAATCATGAATCTATATTTATTGGAGCAAAAAGAGAAGAAAAGATTAAAGATTATGAAAATTGGGAGGGTTTTAAAATTTATCGTGTTGGTGAAAAATATCCATTATTAAATGGAAGAGGGCTCAAAATATATATAAAATATACAGTTATGTTTGCTCGTTCATTGTATAAGTTTTTTAAAAAAGAAAACCCTGATATATTAGTAGCATCTGATTTTGAAGTAGTTATACCCGCAATTATTTATTCTATCACTCATAAAAAAAAATTAATATATAATATTCATGATAATTTAGCCCAGAGATATAATGTTTCTAAATTAACTTATTCTGTTCTAAACCTTTTAGAGGGGATAGCAGTTTTATTTTCTGATTCATCATTAGTTCCTGAAGATTTTAGAAAAAAATCTTTACCATTTTGGTGTCAAAAAAAAATAAATGTTGTTAAAAATATACCTGGAAATATTGATTATCAAAAGCCTAAATTTGAAAATAATGGTAAAATTAAATTGTTTTATGGAGGATGGTTAAATGAAAATCGTGGTCTTGATCAAATGATTGAATTAGTAAATAGAAATGATATGATAGAATTAGAGTTAGCAGGCCCAGGTTCATCAGAGACTATAAATAAATTAAAAAAAAATAAAAAAATAAAATATTTAGGATACTTATCTCATAGTGAAACATTGAAAAAGACTGCTGATGCACATTTTATCCCAGTCTTTTATAATCCAATAACTCCAATTAATAGATATGCAGCCTCAAACAAGCTTGCTGAAACAATGGCAATCGGTAGACCACTATTAGTAAACAATGAACTAATAATTCTAAAGAATTTTATTAGTTATAATTTTATAATTACTAAAAATTACAATGATATAGTTGATATTGGTGATAAACTAATAGAAATTTATAGAAATAAAAAGAAATATGAAAATATGTGCTTAGAGTCAAGAAAAGCTTATAATACTTATTATTCTTGGGATGAAGCCAAAGCAAAAATGATAGAAATTCTTACTATTTAAAATGATAATATTATACAGTGTTGCATTAATATTTTTGATTTTTTCTTATTTAATTATCAGGTTTAAGAATGTTTCTGAAAGAATATATCTTGCAGATTCTTTTTTAATTGGTATAACTATATATACAATAGGATCAATAATACTGTACAGAAACTTTTATAATGAGATATCACAAAATATTTTAGAGTTATCATTAATAGCTTTTATATCTGCAACAGTTGGGGCAATAATGGGCTTATTTATTAAAAAAACTAAAAATATTATTTATAAAAAAGATTTTATATCAACAAAAATCTTAATTTTTTTTTCATCTTTTATTACATTAATTTTTATTTTTTTAGTTATAAGAAATAATGAAATATATACCCAGTTAATTAGTTTTTTTATTGATAATACTGAAGGCTACAATTCAATAAGAAAGCAAATAACCTCTGGTAGTTCTGGATATTTTGCTCCTGGGTATATTAAGCAATTTAGGGATATAATGGGGCCAATTGCACTTGTTTCGCTGATTTCATACAGGAAAAAATTTAGTAACAAGCTCTATTTAATAATACCGTTTTTAATTATTTTAATTGGTGTTTTTCTTTCAGGACAACGCGGTGTCCTGTTTGCATTTATATTATTACTTTTTTTAGCATTAACAAAGAAAATTAAAATTATTAGTGCAAGAACAATAATTTACATAATCGCTGTTTTATTTTCATTTTCAATCTTTTCAATTTTCCTTGGTAGAAATGACCCTTTTTCACAAGACCCTATAATAGTACAAGCTTTAAATCAAATCACAGAAAGAATTTTTTTAGTGCTACCACTAGAAAATTATAATTCATCAGTAATTTGGTTTGGAAAAGTAACATATGGAGCTTCATGGATATCCGAGATTAGTAAGATTTTACCCGGTACCGACTTTGGATTATCTAATATGATGCATAGTGCTAACTTAGGTTCTTATGAGGGAAACTCTGTTCTGGGTTTGCCAATAGATATTTATTATTCATTTGGTTATTTAGGAGTCATAATTTTTCCAATTTTTTATTCATTAATTTTATCATACATTGATAGAAGAATATTAAATTCTGATTCTAACTTAGTTTTATTTTCGAAGATTTTCTTATTTATTCAATTACCTTTTATTTTTTCACCTTATGGATTTATATTATATGGTGGAGCTTTTATTTTATTATTAATGTTTTTTATAACTATTTTTGAAAAAATTAAAACATGATACTCTCCACAAGTATTTATAAATTTTTTCGCTTTTGTTCAATTTATGGTTTAAGAAGAACAATAATCAAAACACTAGGCAGATTAAATTTTAACTTTCCAATATATATATTTATTAAAAATTATTTTTTGTTCAAAAACAAAATTAATGTAGGTTTCATTGGTACAGGTCATCATTCATTTTCATCAATTGCCTTTTTTTTATGTAGAAATACAAATTCAAAATTCATTTGGGCTTATGATATCAACTTGAAAAATCTTAAAAAATTTAAAATTTCATATGGCATTAAAGACAAATTAAATGATTACAAGAATATAACACCAGATATTGTTTATATAGTATCAAATCACAGTACACACACAGAGTATGCAATTGATTTTTTAAATAAAGGGGTTGACGTTTATGTTGAAAAACCAATATCAACTAATTATGAACAGCTAAAAAGTTTAGATATGGTTCTTAAAAATACCAATAATAAATTATTTGCGGGGTATAATAGACCTTTTTCTAAAGCAATAAAATATTTCAAGAATAAAATGGTTTTTTATAATCAAGAACCTCTTACAGCCAGCTTTTTTGTTATTGGTCACAAAATACCCGAGAATCATTGGTATAGAAAAAAAAATGAAGGAACAAGGATAATTGGTAATTTAGGACATTGGATAGATCTATCAGTACATATTTTATATCAGAAATCAAAAATGTTTTCATGCATTGATGTAGATATAAGTTATTCAAACTTAGAAACTCCTAGTGAAAATATTAGTGTGGTTTTAACCACAAACTTTAATGATATTATATCAATTGTTTTTTCAGCTAGAGAAGATCCTTTCGAGGGGGTCAGTGAAACAATTAATTTTCAAATAGGTGAACTTATATCTAAAATCAATGATTTTAGATCAATGGAGATTTGGGAAAAAAGTTCTTATAAAAAAATAAAATATCGAATAAAAGATAATGGTCATAAAGAAGCTTCTCTTCAGCCATTTAATGAACATCATAGACAATGGGATGAATTAAAGTGTTCCACGAGCTTAATGTTATTTATTGAGACTATGGTATTAAATAGACAAAAAAACAAAACTTTTACAAAAAAATAGTATGAAAAAAATTGTTCAAAATGTAAAAAATGGAGAAACTAAACTAATTAATATTCCAGTTCCGACACCTTTGAAAGGCAAGGTCCTAATAAAATCTAATAGAAGCTTAGTTTCACTTGGAACTGAGAGAATGTTAGTCGATTTTAGTAAATCTAGTTATCTTCAAAAAGCTCGTAAACAGCCAGAAAAAGTAAAAATGGTTCTAGATAAAGTAAAGACTGATGGATTAATTCCAACAATAAATACTGTCTTTAATAAGCTCAATGAACCAATGTCTTTGGGTTATTGTAATTCAGGTGTTGTAGTTGAGATTGGGGATGATGTAAAAAAGTTTAAAGTGGGTGACAGAGTTATTTCAAATGGAGCACATTCTGAATATATTTCTGTAAGTGAAAATTTGGTACATAAAATTCCTGATAATGTTAATGATGATGATGCTGCATTTACAGTAATTGGAGCTATTGCTCTTCAGGGTGTACGTCTTTGTAACCCAACAATTGGAGAAACTATTGTTGTTTATGGTTTGGGATTAATTGGATTAATTACAATTCAAATTCTCAAAGCAAATGGATGTAAAGTAATTGGTATTGATTTAGATGAAGAAAAAAATAATATTGCAAAGTCATTCGGAGTTGATACAGTTAATCCAAAGAACATTAGTGAGGTAGAATATGTCATTGAGCAAACTAATAAAATAGGATGTGATGGCGTTATAATAACTGCCTCTGCAAAAACTAATGAAATAATAGCGAATTCAGCTAAAATGTCAAGAAAGAGGGGAAGAATTATTTTAGTTGGAGTTATAGGTTTAAATATTTCACGTGCTGATTTTTATGAAAAAGAATTAACCTTTCAAGTATCATGTTCATATGGACCAGGGAGATATGATTATGAATACGAAGAAAATGGTAATGATTACCCATTACCATATGTCAGATGGACTGAGAATAGAAACTTTGGAACTATTCTTAGTTTGATTGAAAATCAATCAATAAATCTCGAGCCACTGATAACTGAAAAGAAAAATTTTCTTGATGCAAAGGAAGTTTATGATAACATTAATAAATCAAAATCAATTGCTACAATTTTTGTTTATCCAGAAAATCAAAAAATTGAGAAAAAAATAAAAGTTTCTAATAAAACCTTTAGCACAAATATAAATTTGACATCAATAATTGGAGCAGGTGGATTTACCTCATCTATGATAATTCCAAGCCTCTATAAGCTGAATTATGATATAAAATATCTATCAAGTAGTAATGGATTAAATTCATCAAGACTAGCTAAAAAATATAAAATAGAATATTCTACAACTGATAACAATTTAATTTTTAATGATAAAGATGTAAAACATGTATTTATAACAACAAGACACAATACACATTATGATTTAGTAATGAAAGCCATGGATGCAAACAAGAATATTTTTGTTGAAAAACCACTGTGCTTAAAAAAAGAGGAATTGAAAAAAATTATAAAAAAACACAGCAACTCAAAATCTAAAATAACGGTAGGTTTTAACAGAAGATTTGCTCCATTTTCTAAAATTGTAAAGAACTTTTTAGTAAATCAGAATACTAAAATTAATATTGTTATAAATGTAAATGCTGGTTTTATTCCAAAAGATAGCTGGATTCAGGATCTTAAAGTCGGTGGAGGTAGAATTGTTGGTGAAGCATGTCACTTTGTTGATTTATGTATATTTTATACTAGTAGCTTGGTTGGTGGAGTTGTAGCAAACTCAATTAGTGATCAAAATGATGGGAATTCTGATAATGTTTCAATTTTACTAAAACATGAGAATGGCTCTAACTCAAACATTAATTACTTTTCTAATGGATCAAAAAAATATTCAAAAGAAAGAATTGAAATTTTTGTTAATGGCAAAAATGTTATTATTGATAATTGGAGAAAGTTATCTATTTATGATTCAAATAAAATCTTGACAAAAAAGAAAAATCAGGATAAGGGTCATTATAATCAATTTAAAGAATTGAAAGAGAATTTTTCAGATGCTAATAGAGAATTAATTCCTTTTAGTGAAATTGTCAACGCAACTGAAGCAACTTTTGGTATTCTTGAGTCACTAAATAGCAAAAGTTGGGTTAATATAAAATAGGTTAACATACTGAAAATTAAATAGTATTTCTTATTTATGCTTTTATTTTTTTCAAGAATTATTATTACTGTAAGATACCTAAAGTTTAAACAAATATTTTTTCAAATATTTTATAGAACTAAGAAATTTTTTCCAATACGTAAATACAATGAAAAAGAACTAAAGTTTAACAGACTATTAATTAAAAATGATATAAAAAATTTTAATTCATATTCGATCAAAAATGATGAATTTATTTTTTTAAATAGATCTAAGAAATTTGAAAAAAAAATTGATTGGAATTTTATTGAATATGGTTTGTTATGGAACTATAACTTGAATTATTTTGATTTCTTAAATCAAAAAAGTATCAATGTAAATTCATTTAAGAAAATCTTGAAATCATATATAGAAAATTATAATAATCTAAAATATGGCAAAGATTCTTTCCCAACTTCTTTAAGAATCATTAACATAATTAAATTTATCTCAAAGCACAACTATTACCATATACCACTAATAAAAATTTTAAGAAAAGATGTAGAACGTTTATGTTCTAATTTAGAATTCCACATATTGGCAAATCACCTTTTAAAAAATTTATTTGCATTATACATTTCATCATATTTTTTTAGAGATATTAAATATCAAAAAATTCTAAACAAATTTTTCACAAATGAATTAAATGAACAAATAAATATAAATGGTGCTCACTTTGAATTATCCCCAATGTATCATAATTTAATCTTGGAAAAGTTAATTGATTGTTATAAGGTTGGCTTATTAAACAGTAATGCAATACATAATAAAATTCATGAATTAATAGAAAAAAAAGTTCAGTTAATGTTATCATGGTCAAAAAAAATTGAAATGCCAGACGGGAATATACCAATGATTAATGACTCTACTTTTGGAATTTCAAAATCATTCAAAGAATTATATGCATATTATAATAAATCAATTGTTTTTGAAAATAAATTTAATAAAGTACTAAAGTATTTTCCTAAAATTAAAGTTGATGAATTCGAAATGCTAATTAATTTAAGTCAAATAAATCCTAAATATCAACCTGGCCATTCACATGCTGACAATTTAAACTTTATTTTATATTATAAAAAAAAACCTATTATTGTTGATCCTGGAATATCAACCTATGAAAAATGCAAATTAAGAGATTTACAAAGAAGTACAGAATATCACAATACTGTAGTTGTAAATAATAAAAACAGTAGTGATGTTTGGAGTGCTTTCAGAGTAGGGAGAAGAGGAAACACAACTGTTTTATCCAAAGATTCAAATATGATAAAAGCATCTCAAGATGGCTACAGATTTATAAATACTCACCATTTAAGATCATGGAAAAAGTTGTCAAAATCCATAATAATAAATGATACTTTAAAATGTAAGTCTAAAGTAAACTACTACGCAAGTATTCACTTTCATCCTGATTGTGATATTAAGTTTTTGAGTGATAATAGTTATATAATTGATGGGGTTATTAAAATTCGTTATATAGGAAGTAAATTAAAAATTTTAAAGGAAACTTACCATTATTCGTTAGGCTTCAATAAAACAACTTTTGCAATTAAACACAAGATTTTTTTTAAAAATTCATTAAAAACATCTATTAGTAAATATTGATGAATATTTTATTTATTACAGATAATTTTCCACCTGAAAATAATGCTCCATCTTTTAGGACTTTTGAACATTGTAAGAAATGGGCTGAAATGGGGCATAAAATTACTGTAATTACATGTAATCCGAATTTTCCTTATGGAAAATTATTTGAAGGCTATAGTAATAATATTTATAAAATAGAACATATTGAAAAAATTAGGGTTGTAAGAGTTTGGTCTTATATGGCTCCTAACTCTGGATTTTTTAAAAGGATTTTGGATTACATAAGTTTTGCTGTGATGGCCTCAATTTTAGGTTTGTTTATAAAAACAGATAAAATTATAGCTACTAGCCCACAATTTTTCACCGCATTTGCTGGTTGTTTTTTATCATTTTTAAAAAGGAAACCTTGGGTAATGGAAATTCGTGATTTGTGGCCAGATTCAATTGTTGCTGTGGGAGCAATAAAGAAGAACTCGATTATTTATAAAATATTAAAAAAAATTGAAGAGTTTTTTTATAGAAATGCTACAAAATTAGTTGTTGTAACTGATAGCTTCAAAGAAATAATTATTAAGGAGTTTAAAATAGAGAATAGTAAAATCGGAGTTTTTAAAAATGGTATAATAAGAAAAAAAAATAAGTCAAGTTCATCTGAAATATCTAAAATTCGAGATAGATTAAAATTATCTAATCATTTAGTTATAAGTTACATAGGCACTATTGGTATGGCACATGGATTAAAAAACATACTAAATCTTATCCAAAATTTTAAAGACAAAAAAATTAAATTTTTATTTATTGGAGAAGGTGCATATAAAAACTTTTTAGTTCAATACTCAAGAGAATTAGAGCTAAAGAATTGTTTTTTTTTGGATGGTATTGAAAAAAGCAAGGTCGATAATTATATTCAACTTTCAGATATAGCTCTTGTCAACCTAAAAAAATCTGATGAGTTCTTAAACGTAATTCCATCTAAAATATTTGAAAACGTAAGCAATTATAAACCGATTTTACTTGGTGTCGATGGAGAAGCTAGAGCTTTGGTAGAAAAATATGAAGTTGGAAAGTATTTTGACCAACATAATTTTCAAAGTTTTAAAAACTCGATAAATGGATTGAATCAAATGGAGATCAAAAAATTTAAAAATAAATGTGATATGATGTTACTTGATTTTGATAGAAACAAAATTGCTCAGGATATGTTAAATTTTATATCTTAATTTGCAAGAATTATTATAAAATATTTCATAATTCACTATTATTAAAAACATATTTTTTATCTAAAAAATATTTAATGGAGTAACCTAAGCTTAGACCTATTATTGCTCCAACTTCTCTCATCAATGTTGTCTTAAAAACTAAATAAAAAATTGTTTCGATAGACCAAAAAACAATAGTTGTTAATACGCCATTAAGTGAATAAAATGAAAATTTCTTTATATTTTGTTTGATTCTTTTTTCATTTTCATAAAAAATAAAATTTTTATCCAAGAAATACTTTATTATTAAGCCAGCTAGCGTACCAATTAGAACTCCAATAATGTAATTATTAATATCTAAATTTTCATTTATTATTAATCTCTGACATAATAAATTTACAGCAGTGGCGACTACTGAGAAAAATATATATTTAATTACTAATTTTTTAGTTTTCATTAAACTACACTTAAGTAAAAGAAAATTATAATTAATAAAAAACTAAAGTATGAAATTGAATCTTTGAGAATATATAAGATTGGATCTGATCTCATTAATCCTTTTTGAGTTATGAAACATATATGAGTAATCCAGAACAAAAGAATTAATGGAATGCAAAAGAATATGTTATTTGACTTATAGTAGTTTTCGGCTGCAGTTGAATCTAAATATAGCATTAGTATTATAATAGATATATAACCAGCTGATAAAGATATTTGAGAAATTAAGGAATAATCACTTTTATTATACCCTCTGCCTGAAATCTTATCTTCAGATTTGAGAATCTCTTGTTGGCGTTTAATTGATGCTAGAAACGTAAAGAAAAAAATCGAAAAAGATAAAAGCCAAATTGAAAGTTCAATATCATTTACTGTACCACCCGCAATAATTCTAACTGTGTAAAGTGAAGTTAAGGTGATTATATCAATTATGGGTTTACTTTTAAGTAATAAGGAATATAAGCTTGTTAAAATCGAATAAACAATTACAATAATAAAAAAACTTAAATTGATATTTATTGCAATATATAGTCCTGTAAATAGCATGATGAGTAAGTAAAATGAACTATGTGTAATTGGAATGTGGCCTGACGGAATCATCCTAAACCTTTTGTCATCGTGTATTCTGTCATTTTCTATATCCAAAAGGTCATTAAATATGTAAAAAGAAGATGCAACTAAGCTAAAAGATAAAAAAGCTATTGATGTTGATAATATACTATCATAATCAAATTTTTGTGCTAAAATCAAAGGCAGAAATATCAAAATATTTTTAACCCATTGATACATTCTAATCATTTTTATTAAACTATAAAAAGTGTAATTTTTTAATGGTATTCTGATTAGTTTGCTATTAATCTTTTTTAATTTACTTAACAACAAAAAATTATTTGAAACTATTATAGCTCTATCGCTTTTTCGCCATATAACTTTATCAGCATACGAATCACCAATGTAGTCAAACGATAGCGTAATTTTTTTAATAAAATTGAGCTTAGTATTGCCCTTTAAATTAATATTTTTTTCAGAACCATAATAATCATCAAAAATCTTTAGATGATTAAAAACTTTTTTTGCAAATTCATGATATGATGCAGTAACTAGAATTACCTTACACTTTGGGTTTTCCTTCTTCCAATTTAATATAAAATCTAAAACATCAGAATTATATGGCAAATTACTTATTTCAATTTCTGAATTTTCATATAAATATTTTTTAAGAAAATACTTGCCTTTAAAGATCAAATAAATTATTGAATAGAAAAATATTAAAAGGTTTTTTGAAATGGCATTAAAAAAAGATTCGATCAATAGATCGGATTTAATTAAGGTGCCATCCAAATCCACAATTAAAGCTTTTTTTTTCATGAAATAATACTAAAGTAATTAAATCTTTCTCAAAAACACCTATATATACAGTATTATTAAATGCGATTTAGAATAAATCGATTTATTTTAAATAAACTACGGATTGTTGTATTTAGTTACTTTATTTTTTTGATTACATATGTTACTATACCCCATATTATTAAATGATCTTCCTCTTTAATTACAATTTTTTTATAATTTTTATTTTCAGGTTTTAAATATAATTGCTCTTCTTTTTTTATAATTCTTTTTACCGTAAATTCTCCTTCTATAAAGCAAACAGCAATTTTATTATTTTCTGGATTCAAACTTCTGTCAATAACTATCAAATCACCATCCGATAGTCCTGCATTTTCCATTGAGCCTCCACTTACTCTTGCATAGAAGGTTGCTTCTTTATTTTTCACAAGTTCTTTATCTAAGCTAATTCGAACTTCCTTAAAATCATCTGCTGGAGATGGAAATCCTGCCGGAATGCCTTGCTCTACTAGACATTGACCTATATTATTTCCTTTTTCTGGTTTTAAAAATGTAATCTTTTCTTTTTTCATTTTACTCTTATAATATCATTTATCTTACATGTATAATTTGGACTTAATTTTTCTTGTTTCATTTTCCATCTTTTTCTTAGATCTTGAGAGGCAAGTTTAATTTTACTTTGACCTTCTTTTTTTTGAATATGGTCTATGGTTTTCATTAAATATTTATGTCTAGGATTTTCATTTTCAAATAAATTTAGTTGATGATTTTCGGATGAATCTAATCCCATCACTATAGTTCCTGCCTTTTTATATTCAATACCTTCCCTAAATATTTTTTT
>MDTD01143315.1_pt1 | contig 26894 bp, 19 predicted proteins | sample 811221 | NCBI WGS metagenome assembly MDTD01 (sample SAMN05326646, study PRJNA326480) | marine metagenome | isolation source: seawater | place: Pacific Ocean: South West | collected 2011 | reverse complement strand
AATATTGAACTGGATAACCTAGAGGACATTACTTGGTGGGAAAGAGAATGGTACAGCGCCTACCCTAAGAAATATGAGAATAAAATTACCCGCTTAAAAGCACAACAAAATCAAAAAGAAGATGAAAATCAAAATAATATAGTTCCGGTTTTTCCAAGTGGAACTATTCCTCCTGTCAATCCGGTATTTATTATAGGTTTTATTGCATTTGTATTTTCATTTATACGACTGTATAAAATTAAAACATCAAATTGAGATAAATCTCTTAAAAAGGCTGACTTAATCAGCCTTTTTTGTAACAAATTCATACAATTTCTGTTTCACTTATAGTCTTTAAAAACCGTATTTTTGTACGAATTGAAAAAACACCTTACAATATTATTTACGCTTTTTTGTTTATTGGCAACCTCTCAGAGAGGATATTTTGTTGAAAATAAAGGTCAATGGCCGAAACAGGTACTATTCAGTGCAAAGCTGAACTACGGAGATTTTTTTATCGAGAAAGACGGTAGTTTTACTATTAAAGTTCTTACTCCACATCAAGTAGATCACATTCTTGGTCATAAACACGATGAGAACAATCATGACCATAAAGTTTCAAATGGTCATTCCAATCCAAACATAATAAACGGTCATACTTTTAAAGTGAAATTTATCGGTGCCAATTTTGAAAAGCAATTCACTTCGAAACCAGCAGGAAATTTTCACGTAAATCTTTTCCATGGAAAATCTGAAGAAAATTGGGTTTCAAATCTAAATCCATACTCAGAAATCACATTACAAGAAGTTTATCCTAAAACTGATTTGAAAATATATTTCAATAAAAATTCAATTAAATATGACTTCATATTACATCCTTTTGCTGATCCAAAAAAAATAAAAATCAAGTATTTGAATTTAGATAAAATCAACTTCCATCCTAAGAAGATTAGTCTTAAAACTTCAGCTGGAATTGTAACTGATGAAAACCCTATTTCATATTTTTTATCGCAACCATCAAAAGTTATCGCAACAAATTTTGAACAAATAGATTCAAATACATTTACCCTTAAAACTGGAATTGACAACATCAATGAAACTCTGATAATTGACCCACAATTAAATTTTGCGTCCTTTACAGGAGCTACTTTAGATAATTGGGGTTATACTGCAACTTATGATGAAAACGGATTTGCTTATGCAGGAGGCATAGCCTTTAATGGAGGTTATCCAACTACGTTAGGAAGCTTTCAAAGTATTTATGGCGGTGGGCAAATTGATATGACCATTTCAAAATTTAGTCCCGACGGAAGTAACTTAATATACTCGACATATATTGGAGGGGACGGTTTAGAGGCACCTCACAGTATGGTGGTAAATTCAAATAATGAATTGATTATTTACGGAATAACGAGCTCATTAAACTATCCTGTAAGCCCCAATGGTTATGACAAAACATTTAATGGTGGAAATGGAGTTTTTGCCAGTAACATATTAGAATTTCAATCGGGTACTGATATAGTAATTACTAAGCTAAGTTTAAATGGAGATACTATATTAGGCAGCACTTATTACGGCGGTAGTGGAAACGATGCTCTCAATGACCCTTATAATTTCAGTGGTTTATCGTACAATTATGCTGACGATTACAGAGGTGAAGTTACTACAGATAATGCAAATAATATTTTTATATCTTCCGTTACTTCCAGTAATAACCTACCAACTCCTAACGGTTTTCAAACAACCTATGGAGGCGGAGGACAAGATGGTTGCGTTGCAAAATTCAATCAAGATTTATCGGCAATTATATGGGGTAGTTATTTCGGAGGAAATGGTGACGATGCATGCTATGCAAGTAAGCAAAATTCAAGTGGGGAAACCTATATTACAGGAGGCAGCAACAGTAGTAACATTACACTAAATGGACGATCAAGTAATAATAACGGTGGTATTGATGGATTCATTGCCAGAATATCTGCAAATGGATCCACTATTTTAAATGGCACTTTTGTTGGTACTACTTCATACGATCAAAGTTATTTTGTTGAAGTGGATTTTGACGACAAAGTATATTGTTTTGGTCAATCTCTTGGAGTTATGCCTACTACTGCTGGAGTTTATAAAAACTCCAACGGCAAACAATTTCTCCAAAAATACAGTGCAGACTTATCAACGCTTGAAGCTGCTACTGTAATTGGCTCGGGTAATGGAAGGATAAATATAGTTCCGGGAGCTTTTATGGTTAGTAATTGCAAAGAAGTATACTTATCCGGATGGGGAGGATTAGTAAACAGTGATAATGTAGGTACTCAAAATATGCCGATTACATCCGACGCTTATCAAAATAACACCGATGGATCCGATTTTTATTTCATGCTATTAGGACCTGATTTTACATCCTTAAAATACGGCAGTTACTTTGGTGGAGCAGGCGTAAGTGAGCACGTTGATGGAGGAACGAGTCGATTCGATAGAAGTGGAACGATATATCAAGCGGTTTGTGCCGGTTGTGGAGCTTCTTCAGCTTTTCCTGTAACGCCAACAGCATATTCTACGACCAATAATTCAAGTAACTGCAACTTAGCAATCGTAAAAATGGATATCTCTAAATTAACAGCAAATATAAAATTCACAAAAGACTCTGCTCATTGTAAAAACGATCCTGTATTTTTTAAAAATGAAAGTACAGGTGGGGACGAATACGAATGGATTTATCCAGACGGATCCATTTCAAAATCATTTGATGGTGAATTTTTCTTTTCAGATACTGGAGAATATATTATCTCATTAATCGCAATTGACTCTACTCAATGTCCATTTTCTGACACAGCGAATGTGAAAGTACAAGTTGTTGAAATCCCCGAGGTAAGTATTGATATTGATACTTTTGTTTGCGCTAACGACAGCCTAACCATTCATACGATCGGAGGGCCTTCAGACAACAATTACACCTGGTGGTCAGAGAACTCAACTTATTCGGAACAAGGCTCGAGCATAATCATACATCCAGATACCACAACCGAGTATTTTGTCGAATATTCAAACCAATGCGGTTCCGATACAACAAATATCGAAATACCTGTTTTTTATCCACCAAAAAATTCATCAATTGGTGATACAACATGTGAGGAGGACATTCCGAGTTATTTCTTTTTTAACGACCCCGATTATGTAATTAGTGAACTGAACAAAAAACCTTTTGAAATCATTAACGATTCCATTTATTTTCCAAAAAACAAACAAGACACATACTACATGATTACTGAGAGTTCATGCGGAAGTTCAATAGATACTTTCAACATAACAATAACAACTATTGACAAGTCATCTACTCCGGATACTACTGTTTGTGCAGGATCTCGTTTAGAACTTTATGTGAACGGCGGAGAAGAATATTTATGGACTTCACCTAATTTAGAGGAAAGCACAACAGACTCATCTTTAATTGTATATCCTCACCAAAATGAAGTGTATACAAGCATAATATTCAAGGGAAATTGTATTGCTTATGATACTGTAAATATTGATGTTATACCAAGTCCACATCAAAACGTTGACAATGAACAAATCATAAATTTCGGAAATGGCTTTTCAGTTGACTTAAACGATGATTATCAGTATACCTGGACACCCAATGAATTTTTAAATTGCAACAATTGTAACTCAGTCAACGGATTCCCTGATAAGGACATTACTTATTTCTTTACATATTCTGATAATCAAAACTGTCAATTCACAGATTCAATTGTCGTGAAGGTAATTTTCCCTATTTATATACCCAATACTTTTACACCTAATGGAGACGGAAGGAATGAAATCTTTAAAGCGGAAAGTGAAGTTTTAGAAGAGTATGAACTTATCATATATGATCGTTGGGGAAATCTTGCTTTTCAATCATCAGATCTTTCACACGGATGGGATGGCACAATTAATGGAAACCCTCAACCTCAAGACGTATATGTTTACAAGCTTCGTTATATGCTGAAACACACTAGAAAATGGAGGGAAAAAGTAGGGATAGTCAGCTTGATTCGCTAACAAAAATTTTGACACCTAATTTTAAAGTAAAAAATCCTAAAGTTGTTAAAGCTTATTTTTAATTAATCCAATAAAGCTGAGGTATAAAAAAAGCTCCAGATAAACTGGAGCTTAAAAATATACTCGTGTGTATATTATATATGTATATAGGTAGTGTGTAAAACTATAATGCGCACCTTGCAAAAAAGATACAGTTGAAATAAAATTAATTCAGAAAATAAAAAAGAATCCTTTTAAATTGAACAATTCACGAAGACAATTTTTGATTATTCTTATGCCTATTTTTGTCTCGATTTGTTTTTTTAGATATGTTCTTCTTAATCGCATCTTCTAAATCCACACCAGTTTGATTTGCCAAACATATAAGAACCCACAAAACATCAGCCATTTCATCAGCGAGGTTTTGTTCTTCTTCTGAATTTTTAAACGATTGTTCTCCATATTTTCTAGCAATTAATCTGGCAAGTTCTCCGACCTCCTCTGTAAGTATTGCAAGATTAGTTAATTCATTAAAATAACGTACACCAATGGTTTTAATCCAGTGATCAACTTCTTTTTGTAATTCCTTAAGTTCCATAAACGATTTTTAATTAAAATCAATTTTAATAAAGCAAAAAAAAATTGAAAATCTTCATTCAGAAAAGAACTAATTTCCTAAAGAATATATATATAAGCTTCCCAATTTATCGCCAACAATTAAATCATAGCTTTTATTATTATCGATATCTGTAACCAGTGAAGGAGAAACTCCATCGATCGGAAAGCTGCTTAAAAGGTTACCTTTCTCATCATAACCATAAATTTTCATTTCATCCTTATCGGTTATAATATTTACAGCTCTATTCTCACTTAATTGAAAATTTTCAACACCATAAGCAGGTTGAAATTCTATATCAGAAATCGTAGTTTCTATTTTTTTATTGTTTTTGAACACCTGAACACTTTGATCATTAACAACTACAAAATCTAAAATTCCGTCACCATTAAAATCTTTGTAGTCAATATCAAAATTACTGTCAAAGGACTTTACGGCAAAAGTTTCCATCTCATCAGCTAATTTTAAGAAATAAATAGTTCCATTTGTATCAGTACTCAAAACACCAGAATTAGAAAGAGCGTTATTCTTCCACACCGCATGATTAACAGTGTTAGATGGAAACTGATTACTTAACTTTATTCTATCTTCTCCTCTTCTATTCAACACTCTTACCCTTCCTGATTCATCAGATGCGACAATGTAATCTTTATTATCAATTTGAATCAACTTAGGCTCAACGGAAACATTACCTCCCGGCCTGAAATTCCATCCCTTCACCATTTCACCATCAATATTAAAATTATTTATGTGCTTACCTTGGGTAATCAGGATTCGATAATTTCGATTTTTATCATAATCCAAAACAACTAATCCCTGCGTGACTGGAGCTTTTAGTTGAACGGGGTAACCAGATACATCTCTACCTTTTCGATCAATTTGATGAATTTTATTTTTGGTAACAAATGTATATTGAAGCTTATCATTTTTATATCTATCGACCTGTTGAACACATCCGACAATCGGTTCCTCTAAACTTTTTTTCCACATCACTTTCCCAACATTGTTTATCAAATAAAGGGTATGGTTATCATCCTGAATTAAAAGTTCTTTTTCTTTAGTGTAGTGATTTTTAACGATTGAAGGCCGAATTGAATATGTGGTATCCAATTTAACTTCTATGAGTGAAATATTCTGAGAAGATTCGTTCGAATTATAATTCAGGTATGCATTCGTAAAAAACAATTGCTTATTTGCATTAATCTGAAAACCAAAAGCTTGTAATTTGTTTAAGCTGTCTTGATTGCTTTTGTACCCTTGCAGATCTTCTTTATTTAAATAGGAACCAAAAAAGTTCTGAGCCAATTGAAAATTGTAGTAGTAAAATAAATTTGACTCCCCAGAAAATTGCTTATAAAACTGATTAAACTGAATGTTTTTCACTAAAGTTTTCCCCCTTAAATAAAAGTTTACTATGTGTTTGAGAACACTCTCATCATTAGCAAATATGATGTAATCTTCGATGAGAATATATTTAGATCCTGAAATCGTTTTAAATTCTGTACCCAATGCAAGTGGAAAAAAATTTGTGAGTCCTAAATCATCAATTAAAAGTGTTTGATATTCAACTTCATTGTGCGTCCCAGTACTTTCATGAATTCGCTTTAAACTTTCTTTAGCCTTTTGTAAATCTTTAATTTTTATTATTAAACCTGAATTTTTTTCAAAAGATTTCTCATCACCACTAACTGTGAATAAAGAAATTTCGTCACCAATCCAACTGTAAAAATCATTTTCAACATTGAAACTATGCTTTTTATTAATATTTTGAAGATTTTTCTTATGGTGGTAAAGAACTTGTTGTTGCGATAAATATTGATTGTATTTGTTTTTATATGTTTGAAAATCTGTAAAACTTATGTATTTGAAAACCCCAGTATTTTCGGGGAGCACAGAGATAACATTTAAAGCTTGTGCTTTTTCACCAGAAAAGGAATTTAAATAACTTGATGTGGAATCCGAAATAAAACTAAAACCATTCAACATCCAGCTTTCGTCTCTTGAGTTCAAATCCAATTCAGCCCATCCACCGAACTGATTAAATGATTTTGTAAAATCATTTTTTTTATTTCCATACAAATTTAAGCACCCACCTATTTGATTAAAGTTTATAAAAAAATTGCCGTCGGATTGAAAATCAGCTGTTTTCAATATTTTTTTAAATCCAGGTTCATCAGTAAGATGAACTTCAGCAGACAATTCTCTAATCCCCTCTTCTATCAAAATACTGGATGTAGAAAAAAGTATAACATTATCAACATGAGCAAAACTGACCTCTATTCCTTTTAAGTCATAAACATCAATTTTATAATTTTCATATTCTTTGGAACTTAACGGGTCGGAACTGAAAAGAGATTTCAAACAAGTTTGAACCTGCTCAATTGATGCACCTTTACTTTCAAAAGCAACAATTTGATTCAACTGATTGCCTGATGTAAGAACGCCGGCTATAAAAACTTTTTGATTTAGAAATGCCAATATTGATTCATCTTGTATGGAATCAATTTTTGAAAAAACAGCTTTAATTGCTGAATAACTGCTGATTTGGTTCAAAGAATTTCCAATTTTAGATTTGGAAAAAAAATTCCATTTATCTAGAATATTTTCAGAACAAAGTATAAAAGAAGATTTTGGAGGAATTGCGTTTAGAGCCTCTGAATATCCAAATTTTTTTGTTTTTGGTTCAATAGGAATTAAAAAATAACCCGTTATACCTATTAGAACCAAGCTAATTAAGGCTAAAAGGAGCTTTCGCATAATTTAAGATTGGATTTTTTATAAAAGTACTCAGGAATGAACTAAAGGTTTACTTAATTGACTCCTAGTTTTTCACAAATCAAACTTAAAAAATCGATTAGATAAATCCTTTTTGCTAAAGTCTTTAAATCAACTTATGCATTTGTCGAGGCCTCATAACAAACCGTTTTGATTGCTTGAATAATTCTTCCTTCATTTGGTAAAGTTGCCTCAACCAAATTGGCAGCATAACTCATTGGAACATCTCGCATAGTTACTCTTTGAATTGGTGCATCAAGATAATCGAAGGCTTCTCTCTGAACTTTGTATGCAATTTCAGTAGAAATTGACGCCAATGGCCATGCCTCTTCAACAATAACTAATCTATTGGTTTTTTTAACCGATTCAATTACTGTAGCATAATCGATAGGACGAACTGTTCTTAAATCTACGATTTCAACATCAATACCATCTTTAGCTAATTCATCTGCAGCTTTAACTACCCTATGATATATTTTTCCAAAAGTAACCACAGTGACATCTTCTCCCTTCTTTTTGATATCGGCAACACCCAGTGGAATAATATATTCACCCTCTGGAACCTCTCCTTTATCCCCATACATTTGCTCACTTTCCATGAAAATAACAGGATCATTGTCACGTATTGAAGCTTTCAAGAGCCCTTTAGCATCTGCTGGGGTTGATGGAACAACTACCTTTAAACCCGGCGTATTCGCATACCAATTTTCAAAGGCTTGAGAGTGTTGTGCACCCAATTGCCCAGCTGAAGCAGTTGGTCCCCTAAAAACAATAGGCAAAGGAAACTGACCTCCACTCATTAAATTTACCTTAGCCGCTCCATTTATAATTTGATCAATAGCCACCAGTGAAAAATTAAATGTCATGAACTCAACGATTGGTCTAAGACCATTCATAGCAGCTCCGACAGCTATTCCTGCAAAACCATTTTCAGCGATAGGTGTATCAATAACACGTTCTGGACCAAATTCATCCAACATACCCTGTGTAACCTTGTATGCACCGTTATATTCAGCAACCTCTTCACCTAAAATAAAGATATCCTCATCGTTCCTCATTTCTTCATTCATGGCTTCTCTTAGGGCTTCTCTGAACTGTAATGTTTTCATATTAGATGTTTTTGGAATATCAAATTTAAGAATTTAAATGGTTTTAACTCCATTTTTTAAACAAAATACAACGGAAAAAAAAATACAACGTTCAAAACCAGATTTAGACTCTAAAAATGACTCTTTTGGATAACCTTTTATTAATTTACATCGTACAACTAACATTGCATTTTAATTCAAAAAATAAAATATGAAAATACTAGTTTGTATAAGTAGTGTCCCCGATACTACAACCAAAATAAATTTCACCAATAATAATACTGAATTCAGTACATCAGGAGTTCAATTCATAATCAACCCCAACGATGAATTTGGACTTACAAAAGCACTACAAATAAAAGAAAGTAACGCAGGTTCTACTGTTACTGTAATGCATGTTGGACTTTCAAACAACGACCCTATCATACGTAAATCTCTTGCTATTGGAGCCGATGATGCCGTAAGGATAAATACAACAGCAAATGACCCCATACAAGTTGCCAATGAGATAGCCCACTACATTAAAGAAAATCCATTTGATTTAATCATAACAGGAAAAGAATCAATCGATTATAATGGTGCGGTTGTCCCGCATGCATTAGGAGAACTACTGAAAATACCCTCTGTATCCCCATGTACAGGCTTAGAAATTAACGAAGGAGAAGCATTAATAACCGGAGTAGTTGATGGAGGAAAAGAGGAGCTGTCTGCAAAACTTCCTTTGATAGTTGGAAGTCAAAAAGGTTTGGTAGAAGAAAGTGAACTAAGAATTCCAAATATGCGAGGAATTATGCAGGCGCGATCAAAACCGTTGAATGTTGTTGAAGCTAAAAAAAGCGATGCGACTCAAAAAATCATCAACTACGATAAACCACCACAAAAAGCCGCATGTAAATTAATTGATGCGAACAATGTTGAAGAGTTGGTGTCTCTACTTCAAAATGAAGCTAAAGTTATTTAGGGTTACTAATAAACAGTATTAATAAAGAAAAAAGATTATGTCAGTTTTAATATACATAGAGCATACAAACGGAATAATTAAGAAAAACGCTCTTGAAGCCGCATCATTCGGAATTGGATTTGCAGAAAAAACCGGATCAACAGCAAAGGGGATAATTATTGGTAATATAACCGATGAGGAAATAAAAAAGCTAGGTTCTGTTGGTTTAAATTCAGTACTAAAAATTGAAGGATACGAATATTTAAATCATCAAAAGGTTTCTGCTATTGTCTCTGAAATTGCTGAAAATGAAAATGCGTCAACTGTAATTTTTTGTGGTTCATCTGAAGGAAAAGCTTCAGGTTCAAGACTCGCAATTAAAATAAATTCAGGTATAATAACCGAAGTAGTGGACTTACCCTCCTCAACTGCACCAGTAACACTTAAGAAAAAAGCATTTTCTGGTAAAGGTTTTGCAAATGTTGAATTAGCAAGAGACAAAAACATCATTGTTATTTCTACCAACTCTTTTGGAGTGCATCTAAGACAAGTAGATTGTTCTATTGAAACGATAAGTACTTCAAAAGATGACGATTCATTAAATCATAAGTCTTTTGATCGAAATACAGAAGGAATTTCTCTTCCAGATGCAGAACTAGTTGTCTCTGCAGGAAGAGGCCTAAAAGGAGGTGAAAACTGGGGAATAATTGAAGATTTAGCAAATGCCCTGGGTGCTGCAACTGCTTGTTCAAAACCAGTTTCAGATATTGGATGGCGTCCCCACCATGAACACGTTGGTCAAACAGGAATAGCCATATCACCCAACTTATACATTGCAATTGGGATTTCCGGCGCCATACAACATCTGGCAGGAGTTAGTTCCTCCAAAACAATAGTAGTTATTAATACGGACTCTGAAGCTCCGTTTTTTAAAGCTGCAGATTATGGGATTGTAGGTGACGCTTTTGAAGTTGTCCCTAAACTTACTGATGCAATAAAATCGGCAAAAGGTTAATTAACAATCCTTTTGACTTTAAGTTTCAGTTTTGTTAGGGTTATTACTTCTGTTTTTTGTATTCTTGCATTGAGAAAATTGAGTAAATGAACAAAATAGGTTTAGAAATAATAGGACTTTCATACAGCCAAACACAATCTGGAGCTTATGCTTTGGTTCTTGGTGAAAAAGAAGGTAATAGAAGATTACCTATTATTATTGGTGGCTTTGAAGCTCAGGCGATAGCTATAGAGCTTGAAAACATGACCCCAAGTAGACCTCTTACCCACGACTTATTTAAAACATTTGCTTCAACCTTTGAAATTCAGGTACAGGAAGTAATAATCTACAACTTGGTAGAAGGCATTTTCTTCGCAAAATTAATTTGTAATCAAGCAGGAAAAGAGGTTGAAATTGATGCTCGAACTTCCGATGCAATTGCGCTTGCTGTTCGTTTTAATTGTCCGGTATTCACCTTTGAATTTATCCTTTCATCTGCTGGAATTATTCTCGATGAAGAATCTGAATCACTTGACTTTGGCGGTCAGGACAATGTTGAAGATGAAATTGCTGACTTAGTTGAGGAAAAAGCTTCAGATTTAAGTAAAAAATCATTGCATGATTTGGAAAAACTTTTAAAAGAAGCTATCCAAAAGGAAGATTATGAAAAAGCTTCTATAATTAGAGATGAAATCAACAAACGTCAGGCAAATTAAACATATTGTCTAATTTGTAAATCTGATTCCCTAGTAAGACCAATCGAACTTAATCACAATAGTTTTTAACACCTGTTGATTACTTACCCTTTAAAATTTTTCTTTGTAAGTTCTTTTTCTTGAAATTTACTACTGTAACAACAACATTCAATGAAGCAATATTTAGACTTAATGCAACATGTTCTTGACAATGGAGTCGAGAAAAGTGATCGAACAGGAACAGGTACAAAAAGTGTTTTTGGATATCAAATGAGATTTGATTTAAGTAAAGGATTTCCATTAGTAACAACAAAAAAATGTCACTTAAGATCAATAATTCATGAATTGTTGTGGTTTTTACAGGGAGATACAAACATTGAGTATCTAAAACAAAACGGTGTGAGCATTTGGGATGAATGGGCGGATCAAGACGGAAATTTAGGACCAGTATATGGATACCAATGGAGAAGCTGGCCTTCTGCATCAGGAAAGCACGTTGATCAAATAACTCAACTTATTGACCAAATTAAAAGTAATCCCGATTCAAGAAGATTAATTGTAAGTGCCTGGAATGTTGGTGAAATTGAAAACATGGCTCTTCCTCCTTGTCATGCTTTTTTTCAATTTTACGTTGCAAATGGAAAATTGAGTTGTCAGCTTTACCAAAGAAGTGCGGATATTTTCTTAGGTGTCCCTTTCAACATCTCTTCTTATGCTTTAATGACAATGATGATTGCTCAAGTATGTAACTTAGAGCTGGGCGATTTTGTTCATACTTTTGGAGACGCACATCTTTATTCTAATCACTTTGAGCAGGCAAATTTACAATTATCAAGAGAAACCAGATCTCTTCCAACAATGAAAATAAATCCCAAAGTCAAAAACATATTTGATTTTAAATTTGAAGACTTTGAACTTATCGATTACAACCCTCATCCTCACATAAAAGCACCTGTAGCCATATAAATCAATGGAAACAATACTTATAGTTGCAGTTTGCGCGTCAAACAATGGAATTGGCAAAAACAATGATTTACTTTGGCACTTACCGGCCGATATGAAATTTTTTCGCTCTCAAACCACTGGCTATCCCGTAATTACCGGGAGAAAAAATTACGAATCCATTCCAGAAAAATTTCGTCCTTTACCTAATCGGGAAAACATAGTTATAACTCGACAAAATATTACTTTCAAAGGTGCTGATGTATGTTCATCTATTCATGAAGCATTAAAAATTGCTGAATCCTATAAAAAAGATAAAGTATTTGTTATTGGTGGAGGACAAATTTACAAGCAATGCCTTGAACTGGACTTGATTGATAAATTAATTATTACATGGGTAGATGCAGATATTGACGCAGACGTCTTTTTCCCAAAACTAGACTCGAGTTGGAAAATAATATCTCAAAATAAAAATAACCCTGACGACAAAAACCCGTATCCTTTTACATTTACAGAATACCAAAAAGAAAATTAGCAACGGATTTCTGTACAACACGTCTTAAGTATACTATGACAAGAAATATAATTTTCCTTTTTTTAGCCAGTGTCGTTTTCATTTCATGTAAAAAAGACAATTCTGAAGTATATACTCAATCTGCTAAAGACGCTGCATTAGGCGAGGTTTTGATTGTTGATGTTTTAAAGCAAATACTTTACACGTCTCCAAATTTTTTAATTGATGAGCAAGATTCTATAATAAATGGAATAATACTTTCAAGTGAGCCTGAAGTTAGTGACTCTGCTTTCCCAAAAACAATTACAATCGATTATGGAGACGGAGTCACTGGTGTTTTAGGTAAAATGAGAAAAGGTAAAATTATTCTTAAAATTAACTCTGGAACCGTAATCACAGAAAATTTAGAAGTTTCATTTGAAAATTTCAGTTCAGACGGTTCATCAATGTGGGGAAATATACTTTACGCATACAACCCTGCAATCTCTGGTTACGATGGAGAACTCTTGAACAATGGAATATCGATTGTAAATCCTAATGGTACCATGAAGTTAAACGGGTCTTTTTCACTTTCGAAATCCTCTACCTCTGGAACAGTTGATTTAATGGACGACATTTACGATTTTGAGTGCGTGACAAGTGGAATTGATTTTGAGCAAACAAGCTTCGATTATAACACCTCCAAAAAACATGTAGTTGACTTCTCTTGTAAAGATTACATTATATCAGGCGAATCCAATCTAATGCCATATGAAAAAGCATCGCAAATAATTACTTTTGGAGACGGAAATTGTGATGCAATAGGTACAATCATGCTGGAAGAAGGCCAACAAAAAAACTTCAATTTCTGATTCAATTATTGAGGATCTACATCTACTGTAATTCGAACATATTTAAAAGCAGAATCTTTCTTAAAAACATCAATCCAATATTTAATTTTGGATTTAATCTGAACAATTGAAAGTGATTTTTGAGCTTTAATCATAATTTTTTTATTGTACAGATTATTTATGCGAGATATTCCCGGATATTCCGGACCTAGAACACGATCGTTGCCAATCTCCGATTTTAAATTTGAAGCAAAAGTATCACAACAGGCATCCAATACATCTCTTTCTTTATGTCTAAAAGTTAGATAAATCAGACGATAAAATGGTGGGTACAAAAAATTTCTTCTGTTGAGAATTTCTGAATTATACATATTCAAATAGTCATTATCCATTACATCTCGGATAGTATTATGATGTGGATTGTGAGATTGTATGATCACCTTTCCTCTCTTATATTTTCTTCCTGCTCTACCTGAAACCTGGGCCATAAGTTGATATGCTCTTTCAAATGCTCTAAAATCCGGGTAGTAGAGCATTTGATCAGCATTTAGAACACCTACTAAACTCACATTATTAAAATCAAGACCTTTAGAAACCATTTGTGTTCCTACAAGTATATCAACTTCCTTATCTTCAAATTTTGATATGAGATTTTGATATGAGTTCTTTCCTCTAGTTGTATCCAAGTCCATCCTTGCAACTCTGGCTTTTGGAAAAACTTTTTTAACTTCTTCTTCTATTTTTTCCGTACCAAACCCCCTCATGTTGGTATCAACACTTCCACAAGCCGTACAAGTTAACTCCACTTTTTCAGTATATCCACAATAATGACAACGTAGTAAATTTGAATGTTTGTGATAAGTCAAACTCACATCACAACGTTTGCATTGCTGGATATGGCCACATGTAAAACATTCTAACATTGGTGCAAAACCTCTTCGATTTTGAAACAGAATAATCTGCTCCCCTTTTTCCAGTGCTTCATCCATATTATTTTTAAGCAATTCTGTAAAAAGAGATACCATTCTTTTCTTTTTCTTATCGCCCTTTAGATCCCCACATTGAACTTCAGGCAACTGTATACCCCCGTATCGTTTAGTCAATTCAACCAGACCATACTTTTCTGTTTTTGCATTAAAATAAGACTCAACCGATGGAGTAGCACTTCCCAAAAGAACTTTTGCTTTATGCATTTTAGATAAGACCAAAGCCAAATCTCTTCCATGATATCTGGGAGCAGGATCAAATTGTTTAAAGGTATTTTCATGCTCTTCGTCAACAATAATGAGACCCAAGTTTTTTAACGGCAAAAACAAAGATGAACGCGCTCCTAAAATCACTTTATATTTTGATTCAGGATTGAGCATTTCATTCCAAAGCTCGACTCGCTCGTTCAAATTAAACTTGGAATGATACACCCCTACTTTATCACCAAAAACTCTTTGTAAGCGCTTAATTATTTGGGTTGTAAGTGCGATTTCGGGGAGTAAATAAAGTACTCTTTCTCCTTTTGCCAGGGCATCCATTATTAGCTTTGTATACACCTCTGTTTTCCCACTACCCGTAACACCATGAAGCAGAACACTGTCTTTCTGCTCAAACTGTTTTTTTATCGCTTGGAAAGCATTTTCCTGCTCTTGATTCAACTCAAGACTATTTTCTATTTTCCCTACATAACTTGATAATCTACCCTCTTCCTCCTCCGTCAAAGTAAATACACCCTTATTTACCAATCCATTAACAACAGGTGAAGTTGAATTGTATTTTTTAATCAATTGACTTCTTTTTATTTTAAAACTATCGATTTTCCAATCTCCATCACCCAAAATCTGAAGTAATAAATCTTGTTGTTTTGGTGCAGATTTCAAAAGTTCAAAAGCAGAATTCAGACTCTCTTTTGTCGGATAATTCTGTCGATTCCAATCAACAAAAGTTATTATTTTGGGAGAATACTTCTCTTTTATTTCGTCTTCGAGAACAATGATGTTTTTTTCGTATAAACTCTTAATGATTTTATGAATACTCTTAATTCCTAAAATATTGGAAATCTCATCCAAAGAGAGAACAGGTTGAATTTGTAAGGCTTCCGCAACCAAATATTCCTTATCACTTAAATTTGATAAATCTGTTTTTTGCGTCTCATTCAGTAATACCTTTGTTTCGTTAACCAACTTAAAACCAGAAGGTAATGCAGCCCCCATAACTTCTCCAAGACTGCACATGTAATAACTGGAAATCCATTCCCACATTTTTAACTGAACCTCATCTACTATTGGGAAATCATCGAGGACAAAATCAATTGCCTTTGCTTGATAATTCTTAGGCGGATTATTATGAATAGTGTGAATAATTGCAGTATATAGCTTACCTCTACCAAACTTAACAACAACTCTTTTACCTACTCCAAGTTGGTGAACAATTTCCTCCTCAGCGAAATATGTAAAAAGACCAGGTAGCGGAACGGGAACAATTACATCAATAAATACCATTATTTTAGGCGAAAAATTAGATTGAAAGTATGTCAATCATTTTCAAAAGATTAACGTCAATTTTTTCCTGATTTTTAATCGCCTTAGCAAATGGAGTGTAGCTAATTTTATCATTAACCATACCCACCATTTCTCCTCTTCGTCCTTCTCGCAAAGAATTGACAGCTTCAAATCCCATTTGACTCGCTCTTACTCTTTCCATACATGAGGGACTCCCTCCTCGCTGTATATGACCCAAGACAACAACCCGAATATCATATCCAGGGCACTCCTTTTTCAATACATTTCCAACAGACTGTGCATCACCTTCTTTTGCACCTTCGGCAACAATAACAATATTGCTTAATTTTTTTCTTCTGCCCTGTGAGTTCATACGAACGACTAAATCCTTTAAACGGTCCTCTTCACTCTCTGGATAAAGTATCGCTGCAGCACCACAACCAATACCAGCTCTAAGGGCAATGAAACCAGCATCCTTACCCATCACTTCAACAACGAATAATCTATTATGTGATTCTGCAGTATCTCTAATTTTATCTACCGCATCAATCACTGTGTTCAGAGCAGTATCATAACCAATTGTAAAATCAGTCCCTACAAGATCATTATCTATTGTTCCAGGTAAACCAATAATTGGAAAATCAAATTCATTCATGAATATATTTGCACCTGTAAAAGTTCCGTCTCCTCCAATTACTATTAAACCGTCTATTTCAGCATTTTTAATATTTTCGAATGCTTTTTTCCTTCCTTCCAATGTTCTAAATCCATCACTGCGCATACTTTTGAGAATGGTTCCTCCTCTTTGAAGTATATTGGCCACTGAACCTCGTCCAAATTCAACAAAATCATTTTCAATTAAACCATCATAACCTCTCTGCACTCCAACAACTTGAACACCATGATAAGCTGCTGTCCTAACAACAGCTCTTACTGCTGCATTCATTCCTGGTGAATCTCCTCCAGATGTTAACACTCCAATTTTCTTCATAATCAACCAATATTTACACACTCAAAATAGAGTAGCCACCAAAAGTAAATAATCTTATTAAATTTTTGAAGAATCCTTTTATTTAAGATTAAAATTTACAGGAAATTCCCGACCCTATTTTTCATTCTATTGTTGAAAGATTAAATAAAATTATTCTATATTTACGCATTTAAGAGAAGAACTATTTTGAGTATATGAAAAGTAGTAAAAGTATAGTAAAAGGATTTGGATTTTTAGCACTAAGTTCAATCCTTTTGACTGCGTGTCCAGGCAACGATACCGACAAAGATCCTGAAATTGAAATTGAAGATACAACTAAAACATCATCGGAAGGAAAAGTAAATCCTTTGAATGTTGTTCCTGTTGGAGGAGCAATGTTTAGTGTTCCTTCCCCTATTCAGTTGGGACAAATTATTCAAAAATCAGGAGCGCCATACAATGCCGATATACTAAATAACCCTAAAGCTTATGAAAGTTATGTCGATTTAGTTTCCCAGTCCTTGAACTTAGGGGTATATGGGGCAGACCTGGGTTATTGTGCATTATATGACAAACAACAGGAATCCATCGGATATATTCGCTCTGCTCAGAAGCTTAGTGATATCCTTGGAATATCTGACGCATTTGATGTCGAAACGATACAATCAGTTGAAAGAAACCTAGACAATAAAGACTCTTTACTCTATATCATTTCAAACTCTTACAGAAAAGCCGACGATTACCTCCAAACAAGTGACTTAAAGCACATAGGCGCATTAATAATTGTAGGCGGATGGATTGAAAGTGTTCATTTCGCAGGGATTCTTGGTAGAGAGAACAAAAGCGATGAGGTTGTAGAGATGATTGGAATGCAAAAACATACTATCAATACAATGCTCGATAAAATGCTGGAACAATATTTCAACGAGCCTGGCGTAGAGGAAGTTTATAATGACTTGGACGATATAAGAACGTCATTTAACAAAGTCAACATAAAATACGAGTATGTTGCTCCCGAAACAGACAAAGACAAAAAAGTAACTACCTTAAAGTCAAAAGCAATTGTGGAAATGTCCGACGAGGTATTTATCGAAATCATTGAAAAAATAAACGCAATTAGAACTAAAATCACTGCTTCATAAAGCATTTAAGAGTTATACGTATGAAAAATATATTTACCTTTTTCGGATTGTTATTAATTTTAGGAGCAACAAAATTGAATGCTCAGTGCGATACAATTGCCAATTTTTGTCATCAAAATAACTTCACTGTTGATTATGTTTCGGATGGTCAAAACTATAGAGCTTTTCTTTTTGGTGACCAAGAGGCAGAATTTGAAACTACATTTTTTGGAGGAGTAACCTACAGAATTGCAGCTTGCACAGGTTTTTCTCAAGGTGACCTCATATTTTCTGTAAAAGACCAAAACAACAATGTTCTTTTTGACAGCATTGAGAATCAAAACTCACCATATTGGAATTTTAAAGTAGAAAACACAATAACTGTTAAAATTAGCGCAAAATTAGACGACTTAGAAAATTCATCAGGTTGTGCTACTATCCTTATTGGATTTAAACAATAAAATTAGTGCAAAATTAAACGAAACAAAGGCATTGTTACTCTCGTAACAATGCCTTTTTATATATACTAAAATTTAGTTTCAACTAAAAAACCGTATGAGCGAAAGAATACTTGAAGCGTTAATGCAACTTTTTGCACTTGTAGCAAAAGTAGACGGTGTAAACGATAATGGCCGCTCTGTAGTAGAGAATTTTCTCAAACAGCAATTGAATGCAGAATTAGTTAACAAATACTTAGATGTTTTTGAAAACTACCTTGAAAAACATCAAAAAATATCCAAAAGAAAAGAGGGAAAAGAAAGAAAAAGAACCTCCGTTAATTCAGTTAAAGTACTTAGAATCTGTACTCAGATTAATGAGGAACTTCAGCAAAAACAAAAAATAGTTGTTTTAATCCGATTATTAGAATTTACTTTTTCTGCGAATTATTCAGAACAAGAGATAGAATTCGTTACAACAGTAGCAGAAACTTTTAATATTTCAGGAAATGAATTTCGTGAAAGTATGGCCTTTGTTGTATCGAATGATAACAAAATACCCGACAACGACAATTTCCTTATTATACACAAAGGAGATGAAGCTTACTATGACAAGGCAAAAGAAATCAAAAATTCCTTATTAGAAGGGGCAGTTAAAATACTTAGACTTGAGGAATCGGGAAATTATATCGCTAAATACTGTGGGGAAGAAGCCATTTATATAAATGGCCAAGTTATTGAAAATAATAGAGTTTATTTTCTAGCCCATGGGTCAAGTATTCGAAATAAAAAATTAAATCCCATCTATTTCAGCGATATATCTTCAAAATATAGAACTCAAGAAGAAACACAAAGAATAGACTTTATTGTTGACCAACTTGAGTACAAGTTTCCTGCTGGAAATACGGGCTTACATAAATTAAATCTAGCAGATAATAGTGGCAACTTGATTGGAATAATGGGAGCATCGGGAGCTGGTAAGTCAACTCTTCTTTCCTTGCTCAACGGAACTCTTACTCCGACCTCAGGTTCAGTTAAAATAAACAATATAGATATCCATCATCAGAAAGAGAGATTAGAGGGCGTGATTGGACATATATCTCAAGATGATTTATTGATAGAGGATTTAACGGTATTTGAAAACTTATATTACAATACAAAACTTTGTTACGATGGTTTACAAAAAAAAATCATCGTTAAGAAAGCTATTGAGATGCTCAAAAGTTTAGGTTTATATGAAATTAAAGACTTAAAGGTTGGATCGCCTCTCAATAAAAAAATTAGTGGTGGACAACGAAAAAGATTAAACATCGCTTTAGAATTAATTCGAGAACCACAAGTTTTGTTTGTCGACGAACCAACCTCTGGTTTATCCTCAAGAGATTCAGAAAACATAATGGATTTACTCAAAGAGCTCGCTCTAAAGGGAAAACTTGTATTTGTTGTCATACATCAACCCTCGTCAGACATCTTTAAAATGTTTGACAATTTACTAATTTTAGATACAGGCGGATTTCCAATATACTATGGAAATCCAGTTGAATCCGTTATATACTTTAAGAAAGCTACGAATCATGTAACAGCAAACGAAAGTGAATGTCACCATTGCGGAAACGTCAATCCCGAACAAATTTTTAACATTATTGAAACTAAAGTTGTTGATGAATATGGTAATATTACGGAGCAAAGACGCATACCTCCCAAAACATGGAATGAGATTTACAAAAAAGAAATAGATAATGAAGAAATAAACGTCAAAAGTATTGAAATGCCAAAAGGGAATTACAAAATCCCTAATAAATCAAGTCAATTTAAAGTCTTTTTCATTAGGGACGTACTTTCTAAAATTGCCAACACACAATACATGTTGATTAATTTCTTGGAGGGACCATTTTTAGCATTCATATTATCATATTTAGTCAAGTTTTACAGTACCGAAAGTGGGCCAGACGCCACATACTTATTCAGATACAATGAAAACATCACTGCATATCTTTTTATGAGTGTTGTAGTTGCTTTATTTATGGGCTTAACAGTGAGTGCAGAAGAAATTATTAGCGATCGAAAGATTCTGAAAAGAGAAACTTTTCTAAACCTATCAAGATTCAGTTACTTGTCAAGTAAAACTGCAATAATGATTATTATATCGGCAATTCAAACGATATCATATATTTTGGTGGGTAACCTAATTTTAGGAATTAACGGAATGTTTTTAGATTATTGGATGGTTCTTTTCTCTTGTAGTTTATTTGCTAACATGTTGGGTTTAAATATTTCTTCTGCCTTTAATTCTGTAGTTACAATATATATTTTAATTCCTATACTTTTGATTCCACAATTACTGCTCAGCGGGGTAATTGTCAAATTTGATAAGTTAAACCCTTCTCTTTCATCACAGACCGTTGTTCCCATTGCAGGCGAAATGATGGCCTCTCGATGGGCTTTTGAAGCCTTAGCAGTAAATCAATTTAAAGAAAATGTTTTTGAGCGAGAATATTATAATTACGACAAGGCTATGAGCATCGCTAACTACAAAAAAAACTTTTGGGTCTCGGCTATGAAAACGAATCTTACAATGGCCCTTAAATATGCTCAACCCTCCGACGTTAGTAATCAAAATAGAGCAAAAAAAAGAAAATATGATTTTCAAAGAAAAATCAATCTGGTCTTAAAAGAAATTCAAACTGAAGTTTCTTTCTTAAAAGACTTACATCATGACCTAATCAAAATTGATTCTGAAGAAATTCAAACAGCTCTGAAGAAAAACTTAAGCAAAAATCATCGTGTTTTACTTTTAAAAAAGATTTTTGCTTCACAACAAAAGCTTCAAAACATCAATTCATTTAATAATGAAACAGCGAAAGAAATAAACAGCACGCTACAATCTTTAAAAGAGTTTTATATTAAAATGTATAATCTTTTTGCACGATTGAAAAATAAAAAAATAGCAAAAGTAAGAAGTGAAAAAAATGGTAAAAAAGAATTCATAGAACAACGAGACAAATATCAAAATGAAAGTTTAACAGATTTAGTAAAAAATAAAAATGAAATAAATAAAATAATTGAATTCGATGGACAACTTGTTCAAAAATCCGACCCCATATACAGAGATTCAAAAAGCTTCAGAGCACATTTCTTTGCGCCAAGTAAAAAGCTCTTTGGACTTTCCATAGATACCTACTGGATAAATATCATGGTAATTCTTGGAATGGCCTTTATCCTGTTTATTTCACTATATTTCGATATTTTAAAAAGAATAATTGATTGGATTGGAGAAATTTCCAACAAGATTGGCTTATCAAAAGAAGATTAAAAAAAGAAACTCATTACGGAACTAAATCTTCTACTTCCACTTTCGATTTATCAATTTTAATTGTAAAATTTTCAAAATCAAACAATTCATTATCCAACATGTGAGAAGGTGCAATGTTTTTTATGGATTTAAAAATTATTTCTTTTCTACCAGGGGATTTACGATCCCAATCACTAAGCATATCTTTTATTGCCTGTCTTTGCATCCCCTCTTGGGTTCCACAAAGATTACAAGGGATTATTGGGAATTTCTGAAGCTTTGAATACTCTTCAATATCGGCTTCCTTACAGTATGCTAAGGGACGTATAACAGTAAACTTTCCGTCATCAGTTTTATATTTAGGAGGCATGGTTTCGATTCTACCCGAGTAAAACATGTTTAAAAAGAGAGTTTCCATAATATCCTCTCGATGATGACCCAATGCTATTTTGTTACAGCCCAATTCCTCGGCAACAGAATATAAAATACCTCTTCTCAAACGTGAACACAAACTGCACATAGTTTTACCCTCAGGTATTTTATCAATTACAACTGAGTAGGTATCTTTCTCTACTATTTTATAATTCACCCCTATTTTTTCGAAATATTCAGGTAATACATGCTCAGGATATCCAGGTTGCTTTTGATCTAAATTAACAGCAACAATATCAAAATTCAACATATGCGATTTTTGCATATGCATCATTAAGTCAAGCATAGTATAGCTGTCCTTTCCTCCCGATAAACAAACCATTACCTTATCACCATCTTTGACTATACCATAGTCTTCATTAACTTTCCATACAGATTTTCTTATCCTCCTAGTCAACTTAACACTTTCATCCTCCTTTGCCATAATACAAAATTAAAGTTTTATTTCTACACAGCTTAATTACTTCATTAAAGCAAAAACATTGTTTCTTCGATAAACAAAAAAACCCCGACTTTTGAAAAATCGAGGCCTGTAAAAATCCTTTAAAGGACTTTATATCTTAATGTTTACCAGTTCTTTCGTCAGAAACAGAAAGTTTTTTTCTTCCTTTTCTTCTTCTGGCAGCCAATACTTTTCTACCATTAGCCGATTCCATTCTAGATCTGAATCCGTGCTTATTTTTTCTTTTTCTTACCGATGGTTGAAATGTTCTTTTCATCTCTTAATAGTTTTAACCTCAAAAGAGGGAGCGCAAAGATACAATAAAATCTTTTGGATACAAATCGTTTTACCTGCTTTTTAAAAAAACAAAACTATGACACATTTATATCAGAACTAAACGTAAATTTGCATTAAATATCCTAGATAATTATGTCGTTCGGACGAAAAAAAGGAAATAATGAGGGAATTAAGTTGACCAAAGACTCATATGCCAAAGCAAAGAACTTCCTGTCTTTTGTAAAGCCCTATGCATTTGTTTATATAGTTGGGTTTGTTTTCCTTCTTTTATCCAGTGGAGTTTCCGCATCGCTCCCCATATTTCTTGGACAAATCCTCGGTGCGGAATCATCAGAATTTAGTGCTGACTGGAATTTTGCCAGTACCGAAAACATATATGGTGTTTTAAGTATTTTAGCCGTATTATTGCCCTTACAGGCAATTTTCAGTTTTATTCGAATCATAACTTTTCACCACGTAACGCACAACTCAATCCGTGATATTCGTAAAAAAGCATTTGAAGTCCTCATAAAGTCTCCTATGGCATACTTCGATGCAAGTAAAACTGGAGAAACAATATCTAGGATTTCAAACGATACAGAGCAAATTCAGGAAACTCTTACTACTACTGTTGCTGAATTTTTAAGGCAAGTAATCATTGTGGTATTTGGTTTGATTTTCATATTTGTGATAAGTCCAAAATTGGTTTTAATTATGCTCGCTGTAATACCTCTTGCTGCAATTACAGCAATGTTGTTTGGTAAATTTATTAAAAAACTATCCCGATCGGCTCAAGACGAGACAGCAAAATCCAATAATATTATAGAAGAAGCTCTAGTAGGAATAAAAAGTTTAAAAGCTTATGCTAATGAATTTCTTGAACTAAAAAAATATTCATCTGCTGTAACAAATATCAAATCTTTGAACATGAAAGTCGCATTGTGGAGAGGAATTTTTGTTGCTTTTATTGTAACTATTCTTATTGGTGCAATCATATTTATTATTTGGCAGGGAATTGAGATGGTTCACATGGGTGGTTCAGGAGGAATCGAAAAGAAAGAATTCTTTCAATTTATTCTGTTTACGGTAATGCTTGGAACGTCAATTGGTTCCATTCCTGATCTATTTGCTAAAATCCAAAAATCAATAGGGGCTACAGAAAGTTTAATAAACATTATTCAGCAAGAAACAGAAAAAATTGACGCTACAAAGCCGGTATCAAACTCAAAATTTTTAACAGGAAGAATCGAACTTAAAAATTTAAATTTCTCTTACCCAAGTAGAAAAGAAACACAAATACTAAATGGTCTAAATTTAAATATTAAATCGGGTGAACAAATTGCACTAGTCGGTTCGTCTGGTAGTGGGAAATCAACCATCGCAAGCCTTTTGTTGCAATTTTATAAACTTGACGGTGGAGAAATTCATTTCGATGGTAAAAATGCCACTGAATATCCTGTAAATGAATTAAGATCACAAATGGCTTTTGTACCTCAAGAAGTAATTCTTTTAGGTGGAACTATTGAAGAAAATATCCGATATGGAAAACCTGAAGCCTCACACGAAGAAGTCATTTCAGCAGCCGAAAAAGCAAATGCCACAGAATTCATTAACGGTTTCCCTGATAAATTTGACACAATTGTTGGTGATAGAGGAATACAACTTTCAGGTGGACAAAGACAAAGAATAGCGATAGCTCGTGCTATACTAAGAGATCCTGCAATTTTAATTCTAGATGAAGCAACAAGTGCTTTGGACAGTGAGTCAGAAGTTGCCGTTCAGGATGCTTTAAACAAATTGATGCAAGGAAGAACTTCAGTAGTAATTGCACATCGATTATCGACAATTAAAAATGCAAATTCTATTGTTGTAATGAATAAGGGGAAAATAGCAGAACAAGGTACTCACGAAGAGTTGGTTAGTATTGAAAATGGCGTATACAAACGATTAAGTCAACTTCAATTTTCTTAACATGAGATTGAATCTAATTTTAAAATATTTTCCAGACCTAACCGAGAATCAGAAAAATCAGTTCAATAAACTTCAGGATTTATATGTAAAGTGGAATGCGCAAATAAATGTTATTTCAAGAAAAGATATAGATGAACTGTACACTCGGCATGTATTGCATTCATTAGGAATAGCAAAAGTTATTCAATTTAAGGCCGGAACATCAATAATGGATGTTGGAACTGGAGGAGGTTTTCCTGGTATACCATTAGCTATATTGTTTCCAGAGTCCAACTTTTACTTGATTGATACAATCGGGAAGAAAATTAAGGTAGTAAATGCGGTAGCAGAAGCATTAGCACTACAAAACGTTGAAGGTGTTCAAAAAAGAGCTGAAAAAGTAAAATTTGAGTTTGACTTTATCATAAGTAGAGCAGTTACCTCCCTTCCAAAATTTAACAATTGGATAAAAGGTAAATTTTCAAATGAATCGTTTAATGATTTACCCAATGGGTTACTATACCTAAAAGGAGGAGATTTGACAGAAGAAATGGAAAAAGCTGGGAAACCATACCAATCGTTCGAATTAAAAAATTATTTTTCCGAAGCTTTTTTTGATACCAAAAAGGTTATTTATCTTGAATCTTTCTAATGAGTAACCGAGAACACACATTATCCTACTGTACTGAATGCGCAAACAGAAAATTCGATTTTAAACGAGGTATTGTTTGCGGGTTAATTCAAGATATCCCATCCTTTGAAAAAGACTGTTCTGATTTTATAGAGGACCAAAATGTTATCCAGACAAAAATTGCTATTCAAGAGCGACAAAAACAAGCACAACTTGAACCCGATGCAATTGAAAAATCATTTGGACTTCATAAACTGGGAATAACAAACAGTATAATCGCAGGTTCTGTAATGATTATTGTTTCCATTTTTTGGTATACGGCCGGATCAATTGTTGGAATCATTTACTTCTACCCTCCTATTTTATTTTTATCGGGTATTTATATTCTATTTAGGGGACTCCAAAGGCAAAAATTAATAAATAGAAGTAAACGAAAAGATAGAAGTTCTATTGACTCCTGAGTACAATTAAATCATTTTGAAAAAAAACAAAAATATAGACTTTTCAGAAACTAAGCCATTCAAACGAAAAGCTAAATTAAAAACAAGAGTTTGGGGACCGTTTTGGTTATTCCAGACGAGAGGTTTATTCTCAGGCCTTTTGCTTTTAATTAGCGGGAGCTTTTATTTTTTTTGGGCTTTGGTAAAACAGAACCTGATGATTAGTGCTGTTTGGATATTTTGGGCACCTGGTATTTTTGTTACGTTACTGGCCCTAAGAAACAAGACTAAAAATACTAAAAGCTCAAACGAAACTAATCAGGAGTAACTGATTCGTATAAATTTTTTCATCCACTAACAAAAAAACCTTTCCAACAGGAAAGGTTTTAAAATATAACTTCAGTAAAAATTAAATTTTTTCTTGTGTATTGGACATTATGTTATAGAGAAACTCTCTAGCTCTGAACAACTGAGCTTTTACCGTACCCAATGGGATGTCCAAATGTTCAGCTATTTCTTCGTACGAAAACTCTTTAAAATAACGAAGTTCTACAAGTGTTCTATAACGAGGCTTTAATGTTTTTACCACTTCATGCATGATCTGAATTTTTTGCTCACGCATATAAGTTTGTTCAGGGTCTAACGCATCTGATTTTAAATCAATTTCAAGTTCGCTTCCTTCATCGTTCTCTAAAGTTTTATTGATAGAAAAAGTATTCTTTTTTCTTTTTCTTATAAAATCTATACAATTGTTAGAAGCAATTTTGAACAACCATGTACTGAATGCATAATTTGGAGTATACTGATGCAACTTTTTAAACGCTTTACCAAAAGCTTCAATAGTTAAATCTTCTGCATCATCCTTATTATTTACCATTTTCAAAAGCATGAAATAAATAGAGTCACGGTATCTATCCATTAACTCAGCATATGCCCTTTGAGACTTATTTTCTATTGCATCCCGAACTAAGTTATAGTCGTGAAGTGCTTTCTCTGACAAATTCGGTCCTGGTACTACCATTTT
>MDTD01124209.1_pt1 | contig 26895 bp, 24 predicted proteins | sample 811221 | NCBI WGS metagenome assembly MDTD01 (sample SAMN05326646, study PRJNA326480) | marine metagenome | isolation source: seawater | place: Pacific Ocean: South West | collected 2011 | reverse complement strand
TATCATCAGGTTTAAGTTCTATTGCCTTAGTATATTCTGCAATACATAATTCCCATTTTTCTTCTATCCAATAAATATTTGCTCTATTATTCAATGCTCTTGTCGTTTGAAAATCATCAGTAGATATCTCAATAGCTCTTTCATAATCTTGTAAAGCATCATCATAGGATTCCATGTGTTCTTCATAAAAATCAGCTCTGTCATTATACCACCTAGGATTCTCAGGATCCACCTCAATAGCTTTGTCAAAATCTTTTAATGCGCTTGTATAATCCTCCATTTCTATATAACAATTTGCTCGATAGTCATATAATTTAGGATTCTCAGGATCTAATTCAATTGCCTTTGAAAGATCTAGTATAGCATTGTCGTAATCTTTAATTATTTGATAAATACTTCCTCTGTTTACATATCCATAAGTAAATGAAGAATCAATCTCAATACATTTACTAAAATCAGCTATAGCTTTTTCATATTCTTCAGTATACCAACCATACATAGAACCTCTGTAATTTAAGCATGTTGGATCATTAGGATATAATTTAATTGCTTGATTATATGTTTTTTCTGCTTTTTTGTAGTCCTTAAGTTTAACATAAATATCTCCTCTCTCTAAAAGTGCTCTTTGATTTTCAGGATAGGAATTTAAAATAGTAGAAACTAATCCCATTGCTTCACTTAAATATATATTTCCTCCAATATCAACTAAAGAGTCAATCAAAGCAAATTCTTTTTCAAAAGTACTTTTTACTAAATAATATTCATTTCCTGTAAGTTGTGAAGCTTCAACAGGCCTTTGATTATTATTTGTTTGTCTTAAAACATCTGACCTAACATTTCTAAACACTTGGTCTAATGATGTGTTCTCTAACATCATGTTCTCACACAAACTCAGACAATAAATACTGTTCTCTCCATCACCATCTGCAGCTGTGCTTCCTGCATCTGTGGAAAAAGCAATCAATGAGCCAGTTGGTGGAGGAATCTTTGCTAAACCTCCTCCTTTTAATGACCTTGTCTTATTCCAATTCCCTTCAAATGGATTGTCCCTGCAAGCATCAAGCACAAGTATGTTAACTTGATTTGTCATACCAGTTAAGTACCTCATTATGTTCTGTATACTAACAGCAAAATCAGTAACATCATATTCCGTCTCAAAATTAACTTTAGTTGGTAATAAAAAGTTTTCTGCACCTACTTGTATACCATGACCTGCATAATACACAAATGCAACATCATAATCTGATCGTTTATTTCCAAACTCTCTAATGGTTCTCATGAATTTTTCTTTATTAGCAATGTTTGTGTCAAGTATAACATCAAAATCTAATGAATCAAGAGTTCTTGACATTAAAAGAGCGTCATTAACTGGATTATTTAATGGTCCTTTATCGTAATTAGCATTACCAATAACAAGTGCTAATCTTTTTTCCTCTGTTTGTGAAAACAATAATAAAGGGATACAAAGTAATATTAGAAATAATTTTTTCATAATTCTAAATTCTATTTATATTAAGCTAACATAATAAAAAAAAAATTAAATATATGAAGGTAAAAATTGGAGCAGAAGGACTAAAACCTCAAACGTTCAACTGATTACAGTAAGATTTTAACTAAAAATTGGTCTTCTTTTTGCACAGTAAATCAATCTATTAAATCAAACTTAAAAAATATATTTTCTGAATAGAAATTTATTTTTCAATAAATTCTCCATTTTTCCATTCTCCTACGTATCTCTCTCCAGATCGAAAAGTATAAGTTCCTAGACCATTTATCTTATCATTTTTCCATTCTCCTACGTATTTATCTCCTTCAGGATGAGTCCAGCTTCCGAAACCATTTTTCATGTCATTTTTCCATTCTCCTACATATTTCTCTCCATCAGGAAAAGTATAAGTTCCTTGTCCGTGCTTCTTACCATCCTTAAATTCTCCAACGTATTTATGTCCTTCAGCAAAAGTATAGGTTCCTAGACCATTTATTTTTTTATTTTTCCATTCTCCTACGTATTTGTCCCCACTTCGGAAATTATAAGTTCCTTGTCCATTTACACAATCTCCAGAAATACATCCTTTTTTCTTTATTGTTAAGACTTTTCCAATATACTCCCAACAAAATGCATAGTTTAAATGAAACTGACATTCTATTCCAGTAGATTTTGATGTGCTTTCTAATTTTAAATAATAACATCCTTCAGGATTAATCTCATTAAATAATGAGTGTTTTAACTTTTTAGCTTCTGGATATTTAGAATCTATTTTTAGCTCATATTTTTTTTTCTTTCCATTTGAGGTATAAAGAGTATTATCTTTATAAAATAATAAATCTGCCCCTCCAGGAACTTTGAAAAGGGTAATATATTCTTGTGTTTCTAACTCATAAACAGCAAAGTATGTAGGTTTGAATCCCATTCGCACAATAAAGTATTTATCGTCTGGAGTAATATGAACTTTAGATATAAATAAATTTTGATCGACTGTGGTAGGCGGTTTAATTTCTGCTATCTTAGTATAACCATCTAATTTATTATCAATAGAGTTTTCTTGTCCAAACCCAATCAAAGGCACACACAGTAATAGTAGTAATAGTTTTTTCATGTAATTATATTACTTACTTAAATAGTTTTCTAATAATTTAACTACTCTTTTCATATTTAACATTATACTAATAAAAATTGTGGAACATGAAACTATAAATAATAGAGCAGCAAATACGCCTGCAGCAGTTTTTGCGGCTGATCCTGGTAGAATATCTAAATCAAAAGTAATATCAAAAACCATTAAAAAACCGATTCCTGTTAATATTAATAAGGAATAAATACCGATTTTGGTTGCATAATTTTCTAATTTTTTATAATCCATTTTTTCTAATTTTGTGTTTTATAAACAAACTTAAAAAATTAATTATATTTTAATTAGAAATTACTTGTAAAAAAAAATTTATTCAACAATTATGAAATAAAGTTATAATCCTAAGTATCCTTTAATATCCCCACCCATTAAATGTTCTGTAGGATTTTCCAAACACTCTTTAACTCTTACCAGAAAACCAACAGACTCTCTACCATCAATTATTCTATGATCATAAGAAAGAGCAACATACATAATTGGTCTAATTTCTACATTTCCATCAATTGCCACTGGGCGTTCTACGATATTATGCATTCCTAAAATTGCCGATTGTGGAGGGTTAATAATTGGAGTAGAAAGCATGGATCCAAATACACCTCCATTAGTTATGGTAAAAGTACCTCCCAACATTTCATTAATAGTAATCTTTCCATCCCTAGCTTTTACAGCTAGTCTCTTTATTTCAGATTCTACCTCTTGGAAATTCATCAATTCTGCATTTCTGACTACAGGCACCATTAATCCTTTTGGTGCACTTACCGCAATTCCTATGTCAGCATAATTATGATGAACCACTTCATTACCGTCAATCATTGAGTTAACATCCTTAAACTCCTCAAGAGCGGTAGTAACCGCTTTTGTAAAGAACGACATAAATCCTAAACCAACACCATATTTCTCTTTAAATTGTTCTTTATACTGGTTTCTAATTTCAAAAATAGCTGTCATATCTACTTCATTAAAAGTAGTAAGCATAGCTGTTTCATTTTTTACAGTAACTAATCTACTTGCAATTTTCCTTCTTAAAGAAGACATCTTCTTTCTAGAGGTTCCTCTAGGACCTTCAGTTGAAGTTCCATTAATTGCATCTATTACATCACTCTTTGTAATTTTTCCTGCCTCACCAGTTCCTTTCACATCCTTTGCTGAAATATCGTGCTCACTTATCATAGCAGATGCCAATGGAGTTGCTTTTGCACCTGATAAATCTAAAGAAGATTTTACAACTGATTTTGGAATATCAACAACCTCTTCTTTAGTGGATTTTATCTTAGATTCTCTCTTTGAGGAAGTGTCAATAATACATACTACATCACCAACAGCAACAGTTTCTCCATCTCCAACAACAATTTTAATAGTTCCACTTTCTTCAGCAGGTAACTCTAAAGTTGCTTTATCAGAATCTATTTCTGCAATGGATTGATCTTTTTCTACATAGTCTCCATCTTCAACTAACCATTCTGCAATCTCAACTTCTGATATCGATTCCCCTGGACTTGGGACTTTCATTTCTAATAACATGTCTTATTTTTTAAAAACTTTATTAATTAATTCTTTTTGTTCTACAGCTGATGTCTTACTTGAACCAGTAGCGGTTGCTGCCGAAGATTCTCTCGCAATAACATCAATTGTTAAGGATCTTAACTCAGATAAAATAAAAGTCCAAGCTCCCATATTTTCTGGTTCTTCTTGTACCCAAACCAGCTCTTCAGCATTATACTTTTCTATCAACTCTTTAATGTACATTTTATCTAATGGAAATAATTGTTCTATCCTTACTATAGCAACACTATAAGAATTATCTTGTTCTCTCCTTTCCAATAACTCATAATAGATTTTACCACTACAAAGTACTAATCTATTTACTGATTTTGGATCAATAGTATCATCAATAATTCCTTCAAACTTCCCATCAGCCAAATCTCCAATAGTTGAAACGCATTTAGGATGTCTTAATAAACTCTTTGGAGTAAATACAACTAATGGCTTTCTAAAATCTCTTTTTAATTGTCTTCTTAAAACATGATAGAAATTGGCGGGAGTGGTACAATTTACAATCTGCATATTATACTTAGCACATAACTGTAAATACCTCTCTATTCTAGCAGAAGAGTGTTCCGCTCCCTGTCCTTCATATCCATGTGGCAACAACATAACCAATCCACTCATAACCTTCCATTTATCTTCTGCACAAGAAATGAATTGATCTAACATAATCTGAGCTCCATTTGAAAAATCTCCAAATTGAGCTTCCCAAATAGTTAAATCATTTGGTCGTGCTATGGAAAAACCATAATCAAAACCAAGTACTCCATATTCAGAAAGTAAAGAATTGTAGGCCTCAAAACTTGAACTATCACTAATGTTATTTAGAGGACAAACCTCTTCCTCTGACTGTTGAACTTTTAAGATAGCATGTCTGTGTGAAAAGGTTCCTCTTTCTACATCTTGACCACTTAACCGAACATTATGTCCTTCGTGTAACAGGGTTGCATACGCTAGAAGTTCCCCCATTGCCCAGTCTAAATTATCTGTTTCTTCTACCATCTTCTTTCTGTCGGACAATAACTTTTTTGTTTTCTTAAAAAGTTTATCCACCTGTGGAACATCATATAAGTATTTTGCTAAATCTTTTATTTTTTTCTTTCCAATATTTGTTGTAGTTGACCCTTCAAAACATTCTTCAAAATTTCTTTTTATATCTTGCCATTCTTCTTTTAAGAAGGGAGTAATTTTTGCTTTTTCTATTTCCTTTGCTTCATCAAATCTGTCTTGTAATAAATTCTGAAAATCTTGCTCTAACTCTTTTGCAATACTTGCTTCAACAACTCCCTCATTCATCAATTTTTCCTTATAAATCTCTCTAGGATTTTTATGTTTTGAAATTGCTTCATATAATAAAGGTTGAGTAAATCTTGGCTCATCGCCTTCATTATGTCCGTATTTTCGATAACACAATAAATCAATAAATACATCTTTATGGTATTTCTGTCTATATTCTACTGCAAGTTGAAGAGCATGTACAACCGCCTCTACATCATCACCATTTACATGTAATACAGGTGATAAAGTAACTTTAGCTATATCCGTACAATAAGTACTTGACCTAGCATCATGATAATTTGTAGTAAATCCTACTTGATTATTTACCGCAATGTGTATTGTTCCACCAGTTTGATACCCATCCAACTGAGCCATTTGGATTACTTCATATACAACACCTTGACCTGCAAGTGCCGCGTCACCATGTATTAGAATAGGTAAAATTTTATCTACATCTCCCTTGTATACTGTGTCGAGTTTCGCTCTTGTAATACCTTCTACAACAGGATCAACAGCTTCTAAGTGAGAAGGATTTGGAGTCAAGTTTAATTTTATCTCATTTCCATTATTACATTTTTGTACAGAAGTAAAGCCCAGGTGATATTTTACATCACCGGCAATATCTTCATCTTCATACAACTTCCCTTCAAACTCAGAAAAAATCTCTTTATAAGTCTTATTAAAAATATTTGCCAATACATTTAATCTTCCTCTGTGAGCCATTCCCATTACAAACTCTTCAACTCCCAGTTCAGAGCTGTGTTCAACAAGTGCATCTAAAGCGGGAATTAAAGATTCAGCCCCTTCCAAAGAAAATCTTTTTTGTCCTACAAATTTCTTATGTAAGAAATTTTCAAATACAACCGCCTGATTTAATTTATGTAGAATATGTTTCTTTTGATTTACCTCAAATTTTGGTGTATTAGAATTCTGATGAAGTCTGTTTTTAATCCAATCTATCTCTATTGGGTCACGAATATACATATACTCTACACCAATTGATTGACAGTAAACTTTTTCTAGATGTGAAATAATTACTTTTAAAGTTGATGGACCAATTCCTACCTGTTCCCCAGCCTGAAATTCAATTTCTAAATCCGATTCATCTAATCCAAAATTTTTATAATCCAAAGTAGGAGTATATTTTCTTCTTTCTCTGACAGGATTAGTTTTTGTAAATAAATGCCCACTTTTTCTGTAGGCGTCAATAAGATTTATTACCTTAAATTCTTTTTGAAAAACTTGAGGAACATCCTCTTCTGTATATACCTCTTTTGCAAAGTCAAAACCTTGAAAAAAGTTGCTCCACTCTTCTTCTATACTTTGAGGATCTTGAAGATATTTATCATACATATCTTCAACCCATCCTGTATGTAGGGCTCCTAAAAAGGAAAACTTATCCATTATTTTCAATAAATTTACTAAGCAAAATTATCTATTTTTATTCATATATTATGACAAATACTACTGATTTTAATAACCTGTGTGATAATTCTTTAGAATTAACTTTTTTAACTCTCTTTTTTCAATCATATTAGATAACATTTCTGTAAATGAAAGAGAAATATTTTGCATTTCTAACCTTTCAGAGTCTTCAGACAAATCAATTCTGTATAAAAAGTTTAAAATCTTGGTAAAATCTTTTTCTAACTGAAGGATCGTTTCTTCTAAAAAAATGTTAGACTTAATAGAATTCCCTATTTCTAATATATTCATTATGAAATTCTATCAAGTAACATTTCCGAAAATGTATACAATGGTTTTTTAGCGTCGGAGTCAACAGAATCTAAATGAAATATAGCTTTTTGATGATATTCTTTCATTAATTTAGTTGTATGTAAAGGTATATCTAAGTTATTAAAGATTTTTTTTACTGATTCCACTTTCTGATTTCTTTCTGAATTATCAGAAAAATATTGAATCAATTTTGCTTTTTGCTTTTCATCTGCAAGTTCCAAAGCTTTCAAATATAAATAGGTTTTTTTATTTGTAATAATATCTCCTCCGATCTGTTTCCCAAAATTTCCTGGATCTCCAAAAGCGTCAAGTAAATCATCTTTTAATTGGAAGGCAATTCCCATGTTTTTTCCAAACTCATAGAGATGATTTGCTTCTTTTGTTGTAGCCCCTCCATTTATTGCTCCTATTTTTAAAGATGCAGCAAGCAAAACAGAGGTTTTATACTCAATCATTTTTAAATATTCTTGGATAGAAACATCTGCTTTATTTTCAAAATCTATATCCCATCTTTGTCCTTCGCATACTTCAATAGCAGCTTTATTAAATGTACTTAGAACCTCTCTTAAATAAACATCTTCAACGGACATTAATAAATTGAAAGATTGTACTAACATAGTGTCTCCAGATAGAATAGCGGAGTTTTTATCCCACTTTTCATGAACTGTTTTTACACCCCTTCTTAAAGGCGCTTCGTCCATTATATCGTCATGTAACAAAGTGAAATTATGAAAGATCTCAATTGCAACAGCTGCTTTTAATGATTTCTCTATATCTGAATTAAAAAGCTGATGGGCCATTAGGGTGAGAATAGGCCTCATTCTTTTTCCTCCAATATCTAAAATATATTTTATTGGATCATATAAATTTTTGGGAGCAACAGGAAAGTTAATTGTATTTAATTCCTTTTGTATTAAAATCTGTAATTCTTGTAGGGATTTCATTACTTCTTCACTAAATTTACAAGATACTCTCCATATCCACTCTTAATTAGAGGTTCTGCAATATCTAATAGTTGATTTTTGTTTATATAACCCATTCTGAAAGCAGCTTCTTCAATACACCCAATCTTTCTTCCTTGTCTTTCTTCAATTACTTGCACATACTGATTCGCCTGCATCAGAGAAGAGAATGTCCCTGTATCTAACCAAGCAGATCCTCTACCAAGAACTCTTACATCTAACATTCCTCTTTTTAAATATTCCTTATTAATATCTGTGATTTCGTATTCACCTCTATCAGATGGCTTTATATTTTTAGCAATTTCTATCACTGAATTGTCATAATAATACAATCCTGGGACCGCATAGTTTGATTTAGGAAAAGAGGGTTTCTCTTCTAAAGAAAGCGCTTTAAAAGCATCATCAAACTCAACAACACCATAACGTTCAGGATCATTGACATGATAACCAAAAACAATTCCTCCTTCAACATCTTCACAATCTGCTAATGTTTTTATTTTCATTTGAAAAATATTATCACCTAAAATTAGGCAGACTTTATCCTCTCCTATAAATTCTTCTCCAAGTACAAAGGCTTGTGCCAAACCATTTGGCACTTCTTGAACTACATATTCAAATTTACATCCAATTCGACTCCCATCCCCTAATAATTTTTTGAATAATGGTAAATCATGAGGAGTTGAAATAATTAATATCTCATTAATTCCAGAATACATTAAAGTTGTTAAGGGATAGTATATCATTGGCTTATCATAGACAGGCATCATTTGTTTACTTACAGCTAATGTAAGAGGATGTAATCTCGTTCCCGAGCCTCCTGCTAAAATTATTCCTTTCATTTATTTTTGTTTAGCTTTTAGTTTTTTTAAATCAATATCTTCCTCATCATCAAAAATATCTAATATAGGCTCTTTAAAAGCCTTAGTAGTTATTAATCTTTCAAGAGTTAATAATAATGCTGGTAAAAGTAATAAATTAGATAACATTGCAAATAATAAGGTTATAGAAACTAACAGGCCTAGTGCAACGGTTCCGCCAAAATCAGATGCAACAAAAACAAAAAAACCAAAGAATAACACTATAGAAGTATAAACCATACTAACACCTGTTTCCTCTAGCGATTTAAAAACAGATTTTCTAATGTTCCAATTACTATCAAGTAATTCTTGTCTATATTTTGCTAAAAAATGAATAGTATCATCTACTGATATTCCAAAGGCGATACTAAAAACTAAAATAGTAGAGGGTTTAATTGGAATAGAAAAATATCCCATAATAGCTGCAGTTAAAAGTAATGGTAAAAGGTTAGGAACCAAAGATACAATTACCATCCGAAAAGATCGAAACATCCAAGCCATAAAAATGGAAATCAGTATTATAACTAATAATAAGCTATATACTAAATTACCGACTAAGAACTTGGTTCCTTCTAGAAATACTCGACTAAAACCAGTTACAATTACATCATATTTATCCGGATGAAAAATGGAATTTATTTTAGGACTTAATTCACTTAAAATAGCATCCATTTCAGGAGTAGCTAAATCATTCATTCTTAAAGTGATTCTTGCTTTTGAATTTATTTTATCTGTTAATTTTACATCCAAATTATTTAATGAATCTGACTTTCTAATTAAGGATGATATTCTTCCTAAATCTCTTCTCTGCGGAAGAACATAATACTTAGACCCATCCTGCTTAAATGCTTGATTTGCGTACTTAATAAATTCTATATATGAAAGTGGTTGTGAAAACTCTTCATAATTTTTTAATTCATCTTGAAGTTGTTGCACTTTAGACATGAAAGAGGCTTTATTAATAGCATTTGTATCTTTAGCGTCAATAATTATTTCAAGCGGCATAACCCCTCCAAAATTCTTTTCAAAAAATTGTAAATCTGTGTATAAATCTCCATTTCTAGAAAGGTCATCTGTAATGTTCCCAGTAGTTTCTACAAGCAATAAACCTGTAAATCCAACAATAGTTAAAACACAAGAAGTTATATATATTACCTTTCTTTTATCTTTGACCCATGAGGACAAAATCAATACCACTGACCTAACCCACCTTCTATCTAGATGTCTAGTATGTCTTAATTTTGGAGCAGAAAAAAATGAAAACCAAATTGGAATCAATAATAGAGAGATTACATATATAAATATTATACTAAGAGCTGCCACCAATCCAAATTCTTGAAGAGTTTCACTTTTTGTTAGAGTAAATGCAGCAAAACCAGATGCAGTTGTTAAGTTTGTAAGTAAAGTAATATTACCAATCTTACTTATCATTAAATTTAGAGATTTAATCTTATCTTTATTTTTCCTGAATTCTGTATGATATTTATTTATAAGAAAAATACAATTAGGTATTCCAATTACAATTACAACAGGAGGTACCAATGCTGTAAGAATCGTTACATTAAATTCTAAAAATCCCATTACACCAAAAGAAAATAACACTCCTAAAGTTACTACAATCATAGAGATTAATGTAGCCTTAAATGAACGAAAGAAAACATATAAAATTAATGAAGTAATTAACAAAGTTAGGATTATAAAGACTGAAATTTCATCTTTCACTTTTATAGAATCTATAGTTCTAAGATATGGCATTCCTGAATATCTTACGTCTAAATTTAAGGTCTTACTATATTTTTCTCCGGAAGCAACTATATCGTCTATTAGAAATTTTCTCTCTGGGGTGCCTAAAACTTCTTTATTAATATCTACAAGCATAAGAGCAGAATAAACATCTTTATTATATAGCATTCCATCATAAATCTTTTGATCTTGGAAAATCTGTAAAGCAGAATCTATCTGAATAGAGGTCATATTAGGATGATACCAATCTGTTGATATAAATTTCTTTTTAGAAGAATCAGTTTGTAGAATAGGAAGTTGAGTAATATTTAAAACCGCATTAACACCTGATAAATTTTCTATCTCTAATCCAAATCTATGCCAAGCAAGGAGATGTTCTTTAGTAAAAAACTCTACATCCTGAACTGCAATTACCATTGTATTTATACTCTCCCCAAATTCTGATTTAAAATCATTAAAATCAATCTGAATCTGACTATCACCAGGCAATATCTGAGCATGTTCGTAAGACATCTTAACATCTCCTGCCAAATGATACATAATAGCTGCTATAGCTATTAACAAGAAAATTATAAAAAATCTTCCCTTAAGAATTATATCTGAAACTTTGATCATTTAGGATGTTTTTAAATTAAAAAAGGGACTCAAAGAATCCCTCTGTGTAATTTATTTTTAGGGTTTAAATTGTCATTACATCTTTTTCTTTCTCAGTAAATATCTTGTCAGTGTTAGAAATAAATTTATCTGTCAAGGTCTGTACACTAGATTCTGCATCTCTAGCTAAATCCTCAGATAAACCATCTTTAGCTAATTTTTTCACTTCTTCATTTGCTTTTTGTCTAGAATTACGAATACTCACCTTACAATTTTCTGTTTCCGACTTTACCTGTTTTACCAATTCTCTTCTTCTTTCTTCCGTTAATGCTGGAATATTGATCATAATCAATTCTCCATTGTTCATTGGGTTAAGACCTAAATTTGATTCTATAATTGCTTTTTCAATGTCTCCCATTACTGATTTATCAAATGGTTGAATAGAAATTGTTTGAGAATCAGGCGTATTTACATTTGCCATTTGAGATAAAGGTGTCAGTGCTCCATAATAATCAACCTTAACTGATGATAACATTTGAGGAGAGGCTTTTCCCGCCCTAATCTTTGAAAGAACCATCTCTAATCGAGATATAGATTCTTGCATTTGCTCTTCAGCAACATCTAATATTAATTCAATTTCTTCATTCATAATTATATTTTTAAAAATTCACTAATGTACCTACATTTTGTCCATCACATACTTTCTGCAGATTTCCTTTAATGTTCATATTAAACACCTTTATTGGTAAATTATTTTCTTTACACAAAGTAAAAGCTGTTAAATCCATAACACTTAATTCTTTTTGAAATACTTCATCAAATGATATAGATTCGTACATAGTTGCAGTAGAATCTTTCTCAGGGTCAGCAGTAAATATACCATCTACTCTAGTTCCTTTTAAAATTACATCTGCTTCAATTTCTATTGCTCTTAATGTAGCAGCTGTATCAGTCGTAAAATAGGGATTTCCTGTACCACCTCCAAAAATAACAACTCTATTCTTACTTAAATGTCTTGTTGCTTTTCTTCTTATATATGGTTCCGCTACTTGCTCCATCCTTATGGCAGTAAGAAGTCTAGTTTGAACATCAATAGATTCTAAAGCTGACTGGAGAGCCATTCCATTTATAATAGTTGCTAACATTCCCATATAATCTCCTTGAACCCTATCAAAACCCGCACCTTCAGACTGAATACCCCTATATATATTTCCTCCACCTATTACAACCGCTACCTGTATTCCTTTATCCACTATTTGTTTTATTTCGGAAGCATAATCTGATAATCGAGCTGAGTCAATTCCATAATTCTGATCACCCATTAATGACTCACCGCTAAGTTTTAAAAGTATTCTGTTATATTTCATAAGTAATTAAAAAGTTGCCCAAAGATAAATAAATAAGAGAAATTGAAAAATATTGATGAATCTTTTTAAAAATAAAAAAACCACCCTAATTGGATGGTTTTTAAATAATTGTGTATAAATTTTTTGTTATCCTAATGATACTCTTTTAAAAGAAGTTACCTCAACATCTCCATACAATTTAATGTATGAATCTACATTTTTAGTTTCGTCCTTAATAAATTTTTGATCTAACAAGCATTGTTCCTGATCTAAAGTAGTATTGTCAGAAATAAATCTATCCATCTTTCCAGGAACAATTTTATCCCAAATTTTCTCTGGCTTTCCTTCCGCTTGTAGTTGAGATTCAATCTCAGATTTAGCTTCTCTCATTACATCTTCTGTAAGTTGAGACATTGAGATATATTTAGGAACATTCTTTAGTGTTTTACCCAATCTTCCCAATTCAATATTATCTTTTTCGATGGCAGCTATTCTAGCTTCAGTTTCATTTGTAACAAATTCAGTGTCAAAATCTTTATACGATAAAGTTGTAGCTCCCATAGAAGCGACCTGCATTGCTAAATCTTTAGCTAATACATCAACATTATCGACATTGTTATTTAATCCAACTAATACAGCAATCTTAACCCCATGAGTATAAGAACCAACATAATTTGCCTCTACTCTTTCAAAAGAAGAAATATCTAACTTTTCTCCAATTACTCCAGTCTGTTCAATTAATTTATCTGCAACAGTCATACCTCCAAAATCTGCAGACATAAATGATTCTTTGTCTAAATGATTTAAAGCAATGTCTGCAAACTGAGAAGCTAAGTCTTTAAAAGAATCATTTTTAGCGACAAAATCTGTTTCACATGCCAATACAATTGCAATTCCTGCGGTATTATTTGAGTTTATCTTAGTAATAGCAACTCCCTCAGAAGCTTCCCTATCCGCTCTTTTGGCTGCGACTTTCTGTCCTTTCTTTCTTAATACATCAATAGCTGCATCAAAATCACCATTAGCTTCTACTAAGGCTTTCTTACAGTCCATCATTCCTGCTCCAGTTTGTTTTCTTAATTTGGCTACATCAGCCGCTTTAATATCTGACATTTTTTGTTTTATTTTTCAGTTGTTTCTTCTTTCTTTTCTTGTTCAGCTTTTTCCTTTGCTTTCTCTTTAGCTTTTTCAGTGTTTGCATGCTCTCTATCTGAAAGACCTTCTTTTACAGCCTCTGTAACTACTTCTAAAATTTTTCTAATTGATTTTGAAGAGTCATCATTTGATGGAATTGGAAAATTAACATTATTTGGATTTGAGTTAGTATCTACCATTGCAAAAGTTGGAATACCTAACTTTGCAGCTTCTGATACAGCAATGTGTTCTTTTATAATATCTACTATAAATATAGCAGAAGGCATTCTATTCATTTTAGAAATAGATCCTAAGTTCTTTTCCAACTTTTCTCTAGTTCTGGAAATTTGTAATCTCTCTCTTTTTGACAAAGTATCCAAGGTACCATCCTCTCCCATTTTATCAATTGAATCCATTTTCTTAATAGATTTTCTGATAGTAGAAAAATTAGTTAATAATCCGCCTGGCCATCTTTCTGTAATATAGGGCATGTTTATAGATTTAGCATATTCAGAAACGATTGATTTCGCTTGTTTCTTTGTAGCTACAAAAAGGATATTTTTACCTGACCTAGCAATTTGTTTCATTGCAGCAGCTGCTTGATCTAACATAGACACTGTTTTGTTAAGATCGATAATATGAATTCCGTTTCTTTCCATAAATACATAAGGAGCCATTCCGGGATTCCATTTCTTTTTAAGGTGACCAAAATGAACACCTGCTTCTAATAATTCTTTGAAATTTGTTCTTGACATGTTTACTTTCTTTTTAGTTTCAGCAACTAGTAGGTAGAAGTTTTACTTGTCCTAATAGTTTAGATGCTAAACATATATTAATAAATTGATTGATTCTATCTTTTAACCCACTGGAATTTCTTTCTTGCTTTTTTCTGCCCAGGCTTCTTTCTCTCAACAACTCTAGGATCTCTTGTAAGTAATCCTTCCGCTTTTAATGAGGTTCTATTTTCTGGATCAATATCACATAACGAACGCGCAATTGCTAGTTTGATAGCATCCGCTTGACCATTAATTCCGCCTCCATTAACATTTACTTTAATATCAAATTTACCATCTAAGTCAACAACTTTAAATGGTTGATGTAATTTATATTGTAATGTTTCAATTGGGAAATACTCTTTGTAATCTTTTCCGTTAATAATAAAATTTCCCTTTCCCTTTGTTACATATATTCTAGCAACAGATGCTTTTCTTCTTCCTATAGTATGAACTGTTTCCATATTATTTAAGGTCGTTTAAATTTAACACTTTTGGTTTTTGAGCTTCATGTTTATGTTCTGAACCTGAATAAATAAAAAGGTTCTTTAATACAGCAGTTCCTAATTTATTTTTAGGCAACATTCCCTTTACTGAATGCTTTACTAAAGATGTACCATCTTTTTTTAACATTTGTATAGGTGTTAATCTCTTTTGTCCTCCAGGATATCCTGTATGAGAAAAGATTTCTCTATCTGTCATTTTGTTTCCTGTCATAATCGCTTTATCTGCATTTATTACGATAACGTAATCTCCACAATCTGCGTGAGGAGTGAAGTTAGTTTTATATTTTCCTCTTAAAACTTTAGCGATTTTAGAAGACATTCTTCCTAAAATTTGATTTTCAGCATCTACTACAAACCACATTTTGTTGGCAGTTTCTTTATTTGCTGATAATGTTTTATAACTTAATGTATCCACAATATTTAATTTTATCCAGTTAAAAAGGTTTGCAAAAATACAATTATTTTTTACTCTGCCTCATTTATTGACAATTTATCTTAATTAATTACATTAAGATTTTTTCCTACCTTAATAAACGATTGAATTGCGGTATCCAAATCTGCCTTACTATGAGATGCAGAAATTTGAACTCTAATTCTAGCTTTTTCTCTAGGAACTACAGGAAAGAAAAATCCAATAACATAAATTCCTTCATCTAATAGTTTATTTGACATTTTTTGCGCTAGATTTGCGTCATAAAGCATTACAGGGACAATAGGGTGTATGCCTTTTGGAATATCAAAACCTGCTTCATTCATTTTTTCTCTAAAATAACTAGTGTTTTCCTCTAGTTTGTCTCTAAGATTTGTTGTTTCTGAGAGTAAATCTATCACCTTTGTAGCAGCTCCTACAATTGACGGAGCTAATGAATTAGAAAACAAATAAGGGCGTGATCTCTGTCTTAACATTTCAATAATCTCTTTACGCCCTGAAGTAAATCCTCCCATCGCTCCACCTAAAGCTTTTCCCAAAGTAGAGGTAATAATATCTACTCTACCAATAACCCCACAATGCTCATGAGTTCCTCTACCAGTTTTACCAATAAATCCAGTAGCATGAGAATCATCAACCATAACTAAAGCATCGTATTTTTCTGCTAAATCACAAATTTTATCCAACTGTGCTAAATAGCCATCCATAGAAAAAACACCATCAGTTACAATTATTCTATTTCTTTGTCTCTGAGAAAGTTTCAACTGTTCTTCTAAACTATGCATATCATTATTATTATATCGGTATCTTTTAGCTTTGCACAATCTAACTCCATCAATAATTGAAGCGTGGTTCAATTCGTCTGAAATAATAGCGTCTTCTTTTGAAAAAAGAGGTTCAAAAACCCCTCCATTCGCATCAAAAGCAGCCGCATAAAGAATAGTGTCGTCAGTGTCTAAAAATTTCGATATTTTATGTTCTAAATTCTTGTGAATATCTTGAGTTCCACAAATAAAACGAACAGAAGACATGCCGTAACCTCTCGTATCTAAAGTATCTTTTGCAGCCTTAATAACTTCTGGATGAGATGATAATCCTAAATAATTGTTCGCGCAAAAATTTAACACTTCCTCCCCTGTACTCACTTTAATCAGGGAACCCTGTGGGTTAACAATTACTCTTTCATCCTTATATAAACCCTCTGCTTTTATTCTTGAAAGTTCTTCTTGTAATTGAGATTGTAATTTTCCGTACATGTTTTTTGTTTCCTAAAATTAATCTAATAAAATGATTTACTTCTTTTTAGTAAAAGATGATCCATTAAAAATAATTTTATTTTCAGGGAAATCTGCTTCTATTAAATTTTTTAGTTCAGTTAAGACTTTTTCATCCTTATCAATCACAGGAATTCCTGAACCAATTTGTTTGATTGAAACTACATTTCCGCTAATAAACTCTCCATCTTTGTTAACATTTACTTCTATAATTGGCGCTATTCCTTTTACTCCTTTCAAACTGAATCTCTTATAAGTACAAAAATTACCTAATGAGTAACAAATAAGTCTATCTTTATATATTTCCATTGCTCTTGTAACATGAGGTCCATGACCAAAAACAATGTCTGCTCCATTATCTATTACTTGATGTGAAAATTTATATGGATTCCCTCTATTTTCTCCATAACAATATTCTGTTTTTCTAGTAATATTTCTTCTGTCTGCCCCTTCTCCACCCCCATGAAAACTGACTAATACAACGTCACAAAAAGAATCTAAATACTTCACTAATTGGTTAGCATAACTTTGATCTAATATTGAAATTGTTTTACGATTAGGAGCAAAAGCACAAAATCCAATTAAAAGATCATTAATTGTTACAGTGTCCCAAGGAATTGACTCAATGCCTGCAAAACAAAATCCTTTATCATTTAACACATTGACTGTATTTTCTCTTCCTACAGAACCAAAATCACCCACATGATTATTCGCTAATGATAAAATATCAAACCCGGCATCTACTAGTTGATCTACTAAATACTCTGGTTGTCTAAAAGCGTAACATAGAGAAGGGTCTCCACATCTTTTTACTGTACCTCCTGAATTCAATACTGTTCCCTCAAGATTGCCAAAAGCAACATCTGCATTTTTAAGAACAGTACTTACATTCTCAAATAAATTAGTCCCTTTTGGAGGTAAATATGATTCAGAAGGATAGTTAGTTCCCAACATCATATCCCCGACTCCCACAAATTTATAGGTCTGTTCATTTGATTGCCCAAAAATTAGTAGAGGAATACTAAAAAATAAAATTATTTGTAATCGTTTCATGATTCTAATCTAAAAAATTATACTAAACCTTGATCTAGCATTGAGTCAGCCACCTTGACAAAACCTGCAATATTAGCTCCTTTCACATAATCAACATAATCTTGATCTGTACCGTATTTAATACAAGAGTCATGAATATCTTTCATAATACTTTTCAACCTTTGATCTACTTCCTTTCTAGTCCAATTAAGCCTTTGTGAGTTTTGACTCATCTCTAAACCTGATGTTGCAACTCCTCCAGCGTTTGACGCTTTACCTGGAGCGAATAAAATCTTCGCATTTTGAAATACCGCAATGGCTTCAGGAGTAGATGGCATATTTGCTCCTTCAGACACACACATACATCCATTTGAAACTAAAGTTTTTGCTTCTTCTTCATTCAATTCATTTTGAGTCGCGCAAGGTAATGCAATATCACATTTAACTTCCCAAGGTCGTTTTCCTTCATGAAATTCACATCCAAACTTGTCAGCATATTCCTTAATCCTTCCCCTTTTTACATTTTTTAAATCCATAATAAATGATAATTTATCAGAACTAACTCCTTCAGAATCATAGACATAACCAGAAGAATCGGAAAGAGTTACTACTTTTGCTCCAAGTTCAGTAGCTTTCTCACAAGCATATTGTGCTACATTTCCAGATCCTGAAATAGCAACTGTTTTACCTTTAAAAGAATCGCCTTTTAATTCTAACATATTTTGTGCAAAATATACATTACCATATCCTGTTGCCTCAGGCCTAATTAAAGATCCCCCCCAATTAATTCCCTTTCCAGTAAGCACTCCAGTAAATTCATTTCTAATCCTTTTATACTGACCGAACATATATCCAATCTCTCGTCCACCTACTCCAATATCTCCTGCAGGAATATCTGTATTTGGTCCTATATGCTTAGACAGTTCAGTCATAAAAGATTGACAAAATTTCATTACTTCATTATCAGATTTGCCTTTTGGATTAAAATCAGAACCTCCCTTTCCTCCGCCTAATGGAAGTGTAGTCAATGAATTTTTAAATACTTGCTCAAATCCTAAAAACTTTAAAATTGATAAATTTACAGTAGGGTGAAATCTTAAACCTCCTTTATAAGGGCCAATCGCGGAATTAAACTCTACTCTGTAGCCTCTATTAACTTGAGTATCTCCATTATCATCCAACCAAGGCACTCTAAAAATTATTACACGCTCAGGCTCCACCATTCTTTCTAGAAGCATTCTATTATTATACTTTGGATTTTCTTGCATAAATGGTATAATAACTTCAGCAACCTCTTCAACCGCTTGTAAGAACTCTATTTCTCCTACATTTTTAGCGGCAACTAAATTCATAAAATCAATTACTCTTTTTTCCATTATTTATATTTTAATTTTGAAATGAAAATTTAAGCAAATGTATATTTTTTTTTAAAAACAAACATTTTTAGATTTTTCTTTTTATTCAGATAGATAGTGTGTTTTTTACACTATTTATGGTCTACTTTAAATAAATTACTAATAATTATATCAATTCATTTAATTTGAAAATGATTTAATATCCTCATGTCAAATAAATTAATATTAATGAAATTTATTATTTTTGTATAATTATATAAATTTATGAAAAAAGAAGTTTTATTTATTGTATTTATTTTTTGTTGTATAATTTCTAATTCTCAAACAATTAAAGGCACTGTAATTGATTATAATACAAAAGAACCTTTAATTGGTGTTAATGTAATAATTAACAATACTAATGGTACAACAACCGATATTGATGGAAAATTTAATTTAAAAGCCTCTAAAGACGATAATCAAATCACATTTAAATATATAGGATACAAAACTTATACCACTGATTTTATTGGAGAATCTGATTTTTTAATTAAAATGAAACCCGAAAGCCAACAAATTAGTACAGTTGTAATTTCTGCTGGAAAGTTTGAACAAAAAATAGAAGAAATTACAGTTTCTATGGAGGTGATTAAGCCTAGTCTAATAGAAAATAAAAATACTACTAATATACAAACAGCTATGGACCAAGTTCCTGGAGTAAATATTACTGATGGTCAAGCAAACATTCGTGGAGGTAGTGGGTGGAGTTATGGAGCTGGAAGTAGAGTATTAGTAATGGTAGATGATATGCCCTTAATTTCAGGAGATGCTGGACAAGTACAATGGAAATTAATTGCGACAGAGAATATTAATCAAGTTGAGATAATAAAAGGAGCATCTTCTGCTCTTTACGGATCTTCAGCGCTTAACGGGGTAATCAATATAAGAACTTCCTTTCCTAAATTAACTGAAATTGAAAAACATCCTTCAGTTGGATATACTAAAATCAATACACATTTTGGATTTACAGATAACGCAAAGAGAGATGAACTTAATTGGTGGGGTGATAGAAATCAAAGATTTTATGGGACTGAATTTTCTCACTCAAGAAAAATTGACAATCTTGATTTAACTATTGGAGGAAATTATTTTCAGGATGAAGGTTATAGACAGGGTGAAATTACTGATAGATTTAGGTGGAATTTAAATTCAAAATATTATTCAAAAATTTACACTGGACTAACTTACGGACTTAATGCAAATTTCCTTTACCAAAGTACTGGATCTGCAATTGTATGGAATGGTCTAGATCAAGCATATATTCCTCTAAACAATGAGATTACTACAACTAACGGAGATACCTATAACATAGACCCACACATCCAATACGTCAATGAAAATAATACATTTGACCTCAAAACAAGATATTTAAAGGTAATTAATGACAATAGCACAAATGGCGATGATAATAACCAAGATAATGAATCAGAAACATTTTTTAGTGATATTAAATGGCAGAGAAAATTACCAAATATAAACTTAGTTTTTACCAGTGGAACTACAAACGAGTTAACTCTAGCAAGGTCTAATCTGTTTCAGGGAAATAACTACAGACAAAATCACGCAATATTCACACAATTAGATAAAAAAATTGGCAGATTAAATGTGTCCTTAGGAGGAAGATATGAATACTTTAAAGTAGGATCTGAACAAAAATATCATATTAATGGTGATTCAATTAATAGATATGTTAGCGATAAACCTGTATTTAGGGCTGGAGCAAATTATCAATTAGCCAAAGCTACTTTTTTAAGGAGTTCTTGGGGTCAAGGTTTTCGATTCCCATCAATGGCTGAAATGTTCATTTCTACCAACTATTCAGGAATTGAAATATATGCAAACCCTGAACTAAAACCTGAAACTGGATGGAGTTCAGAAATTGGAATTAAACAAGGTCTAAAATCTGGTAACTGGGTTGGTTTTCTCGATTTTGCTGCTTTTATAATGCTATATGACGATATGATGGAATTTAATTTTGGAAGTTGGGGGGATACTATAAATTATTCCCAAGACCCTTTAACGAATGATCTTATCGTTGAAGGGGTAGGATTCAAATCTGTAAATGTTGGCAAAACAAGGGTAAGTGGAATAGAATTTTCGCTTACCGGAACTGGAAAAATTACAAAGGATTTGAATCTAAATATACTTGCTGGGTATACATATATGAATACCAAATCCTTAGAACCAAATGTAGTATATTATGAAAACTCATATTTTCTTGCTAATGAAGGAACACTCATAGGCTCAAATACTGAATACCTAACATATAACAACTCTAGCTCTGATACAAGTGTATTAAAATATAGATATAAACATGTTGCAAAATGTGATATTGAAATCAATTATAAAAAATATTCACTTGGAACCAGTTTTAGGTATAATGATTTTATGAAAAATATAGATTTAGCATTTACAGATCCAATAATAGGAACATTTATTCCAGATATTAATGAAGCTAGAGATAAGTTTACTAATGGAGATTTTATAATTGACTTAAGAACATCTTACCAGTATAATGATTTTGTGAAATTTTCATTAATAATTAATAATTTACTAAATCGTGAATATATGACAAGGCCAGCAGATATGCAGTCGCCTAGAACATATGCGATTCAATGTAATATACAGATATAATGAAAGTCGTTGGTATAATACCATCTAGATATAACTCCAGTAGATTTCCAGGTAAACCACTTGCAGATATTTTAGGTAAAAGTATGATACAAAGAGTATACGATCAATCTCAAAAATGTAACTTATTAAATAAAGTTGTTGTAGCTGCAGACGATGAACGCATTTCTTTTCATATAAAATCCTTTGGAGGAGATGTTATGATGACCTCTAAAAATCATGAAAATGGAACTGACAGATGTGGAGAGGTCATAAGAAATCTAGAAGAATATTACGATATTGTTGTTAACATACAAGGAGACGAACCTTTTATTGAGCCCGATCAGATAACACAATTGGTAAAAATGTTTGAAAATACTAACATTCAGATTGCTAGTTTGGCTAAAAAAATAGATAATTATGAAACATATACTGACAATGATAAAGTAAAAGTATTTTTTGATAACCAAAATATTGCAAAAAAATTTGAAAGAGAAGCAAAATTAAAGGAAGAAGATTTTAAAAATCATGATATCTATAAACACATTGGTATTTACGCCTTTAGAACCAAAATTCTAAATGAAATTATAGATTTACTCCCCACATACAATGAAAAAAAATTAAGATTAGAACAAGTAAGATGGATAGAAAACAATTATTCTATTCATATAGGAATCACTGAGTTTGACCCTTTTTCGGTAGACAAGATTGAAGATATTGAAAAGATTAGCGAGTTACATCTAAAAAAATGACTAATTTAGCATAGTGAATAAAACAATATCTACATATATATCAGAACTGTTATTTTTACATGATTGTGTAATTATTCCTCAATTTGGAGGATTTGTTGGAAATAATAAATCAGCTGTTTTAAATGAAACAACAGGAATTATTACACCTCCTTCTAAAGAAATTTTATTTAATCTAAATCTGAAGACCAATGACGGTTTATTAATAAATCACATTTCTAAATCAGAAGGAATTTCTAATATTAAAGCTAAGGATTTAGTAGTTAATTATGTATCACTTATAAATCAGAAACTAAAAAAAATTCGAACGTTTAGAATTGAAAATGTAGGGTTGTTGTCTTTAGGTATAGATGATAATATCTTATTTTTACAAGACTCTTTTACAAATTACAATATAGAATCTTTTGGCCTCAATTCTCAGAAAACAAAAAAGGTAAATCATATTGAAAAGAAAATTGAAGTTATAACTGCTCCCATTTCTACTAAAAAAGGAAGAGGAAAAATCTGGAGAGCAGCGGCAGTCTTAATACCAATAATCGGACTATCATTATTTAGTATTACGCAAGAAGAGAAAATTAAAAATGTGTATACTCATATGTCTAGTTTCAAATTGTTTTCTAATTCAGAAGAAAATCCAATCTTACAGAAAAATACAGACGAAAATATTGAGATAATTATTTCTCCCATAGAAACTAAAAGGATTAAAGAAGAAGAACTTCCTAAAATTTTAGAAAAAAGATATTTCCTAGTAGCGGGAGCTTTTAACAATGAAAGAAATGCTAATAATCTAATGAAAAAATTGCAATCTGAGAGTTATAATTCTGAAATTATAGGAAAAAGTACAAATGGACTTATCCGTGTTTCTTATGATAGCTTTATTACAAAAGAAGAAGCTTTAATAGAACTAGAAACATTAAAATCAAAAAATAAATCTAGCTGGATTTTATCATTATAATATGACCCCAAAAACTCCTTCAGAATCAAAAACAATTCAGACAGAAATTGTACTTCCAAACGATACAAACAACTTAAATAATCTAATGGGTGGGAGATTGTTGCATTGGATGGATATTGTTGCAGCGGTTACGGCACAAAGACATTCTGGCAGAACTTGCGTTACCGCATCTGTAAATAATGTTTCTTTTGGTCATCCTATTCCACAAGCAAGTATTGTTACATTAGAAGCTAATATTTCTAGATCTTTTAATTCTTCGATGGAGGTAATTATTGATGTTTGGACTGAAGATATGCAATCTGGGATTAAGACAAAATGCAATGAGGCTATTTACACATTTGTTGCTGTTGGAAATATGAATAAACCTACAGCGGTACCTGAAGTATTACCAGAAACTAAAAAAGAAAAGGAACGTTTTGACGCTGCTCTTAGAAGAAGACAGCTGTCCTTAATATTAGCCGGAAAAATGAACGCTGAAGACGCTACAGAGTTAAAAGCTTTATTTTCTAAATAAAGAAACATCTATATCCTTCATACATTTAAAATGATTTTTTGGACATTTACTCTTTCCATATCGGTGACAGGGCCTGCAGTTTAAGTTTTCTATCTGAATAATTTTATTATTTGGATTTGGTAAATATGGAGTAAAACCTAATTGTGGATGTGTCCCTCCAAAAACTGAAATTATTTTCATTTTAAAAGCAGCTGCAATATGCATCATTCCAGTATCATGAGTAATTAGAAAGTTAGAATTTTTTACAATATAAGCAGCTTGATTAAGTGTAAAATCACCACATGTATTAATAACATTATCACATTGAGCAGCAATTCTTTCTCCTCTGTCAAAATCTTCTTTGCCACCCACTAGTATTACTTGTTTGTCTTGATGGTTGCAAATCTCAATTATTTTACCTATTGGCAATATCTTTGTAAAATGTGTCCCCCCAATAGCAAACGAAATATATTCAGAATTATAAATACCTATATCTACTATATCTTTCTCATCTAGGAAGAAATCTAATCCAACTCCATCTGGTTTTATTCCAAGAGAACTTACAGTATCATAATATCTATCAACCGTATGTTTATTATTCAACATATCAATTCCAAATTTTACTAAAAGAAATTTCTTGAAGTTTTGTTTATTGTATGATAAATAGTTGTCCGCTACTGTTCTTAATTGAAAAGACCTTATATTGTTATGTAAATCAATAAGATAATCGTATTTTTCATTCTTTAATCCATTTAAAACCTCATTAGTTGAACTATTAATGGAATATACTTTGTCTATATGAGGGTTATTATTTACAATAGTTTTATATAGATTTTTAGTAATAAAATGTACTTCCGCTGAAAGTTGCTGTTTTAAACATCTTACTATTGGGGAAGTAAGCACAATATCTCCAATGGAACTAAATCTAACTACTAATATTTTTAATGGTTTTTGCATGAGTGTAAAACTAAATAAATTATCCTAATTTTGCAGTATGAAATTTATAGATACTCACGTTCATCTTTATTCCAATAAATTTAAGGAAGATAGAGATAATGTAATTGATAACGCGATTAAATCAGGAGTCACAAAAATGTTTCTTCCAAATATTAGTTCTAAATATACTTTCTCCATGATAGAATTGTGTAAAAAGCATCCAAAAAATTGTTTCCCAATGATGGGATTACACCCATGTGATGTAAAAATTGGATCTATGGAAAGAGAGTTGTCACATGTGGAAGAAATGTTACAAAAAGAACAATTTATTGCAATTGGAGAAATAGGACTAGATTTATATTGGGATAAAAGTACAATAGATATTCAAAAAGAAGCTTTCCGTTTTCAAATTGAATTAGCTAAAAAACACAAACTACCAATAGCGATTCATGTAAGAGATTCCTTCTCAGAAGCAATTGAAATTGTTGAAGAATTAAACGATGAAAATTTAAGTGGGGTTTTTCATTGTTTTACTGGAGACAACAAACAAGCAAATAGAGTAATTGAACTACAAAATTTTTTCCTCGGTATAGGGGGAGTATTGACATTTAAGAACTCAGGATTAGACAAAGTAATATCAAAGATAGACATGAAACATCTAATCTTAGAAACAGACGCTCCTTATTTAACTCCTTCACCTTTTAGAGGGGAGAGGAACGAAAGTAAATATATAGTTAATATTGCAGAAAAACTTGCTGAAATAAAAAGTATTAACATAAACACTATAGCAGAAACAACAACACAAAACGCAAGAGATCTATTTAAAATATAATGAAAGATATATTACTAATATATACTGGAGGTACAATAGGAATGCAAAAAGACAAAGATTCTTCATCTCTAAAAACTGTTAATTTTAAAGATCTCACTTCTTCTATTCCGGAGCTAAAAAATCCAGAACTTAGAGTGCATCATAATTCATTAAAAAAAGTTATTGACTCGTCCAATATGGATAAAAATTATTGGGTTGAAATTGCAGAGATAATAAAAGAAAACTATTCAGACATGGATGGGTTTGTTGTTCTTCATGGTTCTGATACTATGGCATATTCTGCTTCTGCCCTCAGTTTTATGTTAGATGGACTTAAGAAACCTGTTATCTTTACAGGAAGTCAAATACCAATAGGATCAAGGAGGACTGATGCAAAAGAAAATCTTATCACTTCTATTGAAATAGCAGCGAGCGGAAAGATTCAAGAAGTTTGCATTTATTTTGAAGATAAGTTACTAAGAGGAAATAGAACAGTAAAAGTAAACACAGAGCAATTTGAAGCCTTTATCTCTCCAAACTTTCCCTCATTAGCAGAGGTCGGAATTAGTATAAAATATAAGCCTGCTAATTTCTTTAAATCTTCTGACGAAAATTTATCAATTAAATCTAATCTTACAGAAGATGTTGCTGTTTTAAAACTATTCCCTGGCCTAACTAAAAAGGTAGTTTCATCAGTTTTAGATTCTGCGAATAATATTGTTTTAGAAACATTCGGAGCAGGAAATACAACAAATAAAGAGTGGTTTATTACATGCTTAAAAAAAGCTATAAATAAAGGGGTTTTTGTTGTAAATTGTAGTCAATGTTTATCAGGTGAAGTAAAACAAGGGAAGTATGAAACTAGCTCTGATTTAAATAAAATTGGTGTAGTTAGCGCTAAAGACATGACTACTGAATCTGCTATAACTAAACTTATGTATTTAGATGGAATTTGTTCTAATTTAGAAGAAAAGAAAACACTTTTTAAAAGATCTTTAAGAGGTGAGATTAGCAACTAATTTTTTATAGATTTGCGAAAATTTTGGTGAGGTGGCCGAGTGGCTTAAGGCGCACGCTTGGAAAGCGTGTAAACGAGAAATCGTTTC
>MDTD01051625.1_pt1 | contig 26895 bp, 25 predicted proteins | sample 811221 | NCBI WGS metagenome assembly MDTD01 (sample SAMN05326646, study PRJNA326480) | marine metagenome | isolation source: seawater | place: Pacific Ocean: South West | collected 2011 | reverse complement strand
TTGTCATGTTTTTTTTTAAAAAATTTTTGTTGCCTTTAACCCTTATTTATTGGATATCGACTCAAGCAATGTTGAGTCTAAATATGTTGATATATTCATTCCTGATATTATTTTGCCTTAAATGTATTCTGATGTATCCTTTGTATAAAAAACTCACAGTTAAAGAGTGGCAAGATTTTTTTAAAGAAATCTGTTTATTTGCCGTGCTATTATTCAGCAAATGGTTGACTGTTTTTCAAGTGGTCATGCCCTTGTATCATGTCATGCTGCATCAATATGCTGAATCTTCTATAATGCTCATTAAACTGACTTGTTTTTCAATGGGTTGGATCACTCAGTCAATTTTTTTAGGATTGATCGTTCGTTTTGCCTATGGTTTTCATGAACATCGCATCGATATTATTCATGCCGATAGCTTTCAAATGTTACTTGTTCTGAAGGGATTGATCGTCATGTTTGTTATGGTTCCATTATATCATAGTGTATCATTAGCGGTATTCTTGCCACTCTGTGTGTTGGCTATGATTGCAACTTTCACTGTCATTATGCCGCTTGTTTTCAATGTGATGTTTCGTATAGCCTGTCCAATTGCAGGCGTCAAGTCAGAGCTTGTTAGAGAAACAACCCTAAAACAACATGAAGGAAATCCTGAAAAAATCACAACTCATACAGCGCATTTAACTCCAGCAGCGGCAGCGAGAAATTTTCCTCAGGTCGAAGATGAGACTCAGCGAAGACCCTCACGCTCTTCGATGGTCTTACCAAGTAATCAGCGTATTCATGAGAAGGACTTATCAAAGGATTTCAAATGAGATTAGGAGGGGTCTAAGTGAAGCCATTTACATAATTGATTTTGAATCTGATCAAGGCCTTGAGGGCGTTTGGTTGAGCAGGTTTGAACGGTGATTAAATGAGGGTTATCCCAAGTGTTAATCGTCTGCTCAAGTTTTAATTGGGCAGTCCTTTGTGCGCCAAATCTAAGTTGATCTGATTTGTTCAGAATAATATGGATGGGGCAAGATGAAGGAATGATGTCTTTTTGAATAGTTAAGTCAGCAGTTTGTAAGGGATGGCGAATATCCATAATCCAAAGAATACCCGCTAAAGTAGGGCGTTTTAAACTTGCTTTAAATAAAGGTGGCCACTGTGATTTAATGTTTCGACTGACAGCCGCGAAGCCATATCCTGGACAATCAATCAAGCAATCTCCTGATTTTAACTGGAAAAAATGCAAGAGTTGTGTGCGACCCGGGGTGCGGCTGGTGCGTGCAATGCGGTGTTGCAAAGTGGCATTAATCACTGAAGATTTACCTGCATTAGAGCGCCCAATGCACAAAATTTCATGGCCTGTTGCTTCAGGCAATTGTTGAGGCAAGCTGGCTGCAGTGAGGTAAGTGACTTGACGCAGTGGGGGTGGGCATTCAAAGGCTGTCATGACTCAATACAATGCTGGGATGTTGCGACAACAGATTTCTGGGGGGTGGAATACAATGTCCAGTAAGCTTCTAATGATTTGGGTTGAATATGATCAGCATGCCCGGCTGTGCCAAAGGCTTTAAAGCGGTCTTCACAAATGGCCTGCATGGCTTGAGTTGCAACGCCTAGATATTGTCTGGGATCAAATGATTCTGGGTGTTCTGAAAGGTATTGACGAATGGCGCCTGTCGACGCCATGCGTAAATCAGTGTCAATATTAATTTTTCTCACACCTTGTCGAATACCTGCTTGAATTTCTTCAACAGGCACACCATAGGTTTGGCCCATATTGCCACCATATTCATTGATAATGCTGAGCCAATCTTGCGGTACAGAAGAAGAGCCGTGCATCACTAAATGGGTATTAGGAATACGCTGATGAATCGCTTTAATACGATCAATTGATAAAATATCTTCAGTGGGTGGGCGTGTGAACTTATAAGCGCCATGACTGGTGCCAATGGCAATTGCTAAGGCATCGACTTGAGTCTGCTCAACAAAATCAGCTGCTTGATCAGGGTCAGTGAGCAGTTGTTCTGGGTTGAGGATGCCTTCAGCACCTGAACCGTCTTCCTCACCCGCTTGACCTGTTTCTAGTGAGCCTAAGCATCCTAGCTCCCCTTCTACTGAAACACCACACGCATGAGCCATTTGAACCACTTGTCGTGTAACGTCAACGTTGTAAGCATAACTTGAAGGGGTCTTCATGTCTGATTCTAAAGAACCATCCATCATCACTGAGGTGAATCCTAGCTGTATGGATCGTTGGCATACAGCGGGGCTCGCGCCATGGTCTTGATGTAAGCATACGGGGATATGAGGCCATTCTTCAACAGCAGCCAATACCAGTGCACGAATAAATGGAGCACCTGCATAGCGGCGAGCTCCTGCAGAAGCTTGCACAATGACAGGGCTGCGTGTTGCGTCAGCTGCTTGCATAATCGCTCGAATTTGCTCAAGGTTGTTGACATTGAAGGCAGGTACACCGAAGTTATGTTCTGCGGCATAATCTAATAATTGACGTAGTGTAATCAGTGCCATTAGAGCGTTATCTCCATCCTCAATCCATCATCTAGTGTATGATGAGCTTGAGGTGAGGGTCAATCTTCAATTGAAAATGAATCGCCACAACTACAGGTTGTGCTTGCATTCGGGTTACGTACAATGAATCGAGCGCCCATGCCATCTTCTTGATAATCAATGGTTGCGCCGGTTAGGTATAAATAGCTGATTGAATCGACCAGCACATGAACAGGGCTGACTTCAAGGGTATCCAGTTGCTCGAAAAGATGATCATTGGGTTGTGCATCGGGTGTTAATGAAAATTGGTATTGAAAGCCAGAACATCCACCACCTTGAATCGCAATACGTAGGTATAATGATTGAATTAAAGGGTCATCGGCACGCTCTTCTTGAATCAGTGTTTCAATTTGTTCTGCTGCACACGCAGTCAGCATAACCGGTTGGGGTTGCAATGCTGTAGACATCACTCAAACCTCTAATGTGATTATCATCATTTGATATCATAGCAAATTTAAGTCTAGATTGCATTGAATCTATTCAGGGATCATCTGGTTTGAGCTTAATTGAATAAAAAATTGATATCAAGATCGGTATTTCAAGCATCATCTCAATAATGATGTTAATATCAAAGTGAGTGATTGAATATGTGAGGAGAAGCCCGTGAACCAGTCACCTGAAAACTCAATTGATCAAGTCTTAGAATATGCTGAAACCTTTAATTGGAAAGCCCTAAAACCTGAGGCAGTGTTGCCGGTATTAACAGCATTGATTGTGAAGCATCGAGCTCAAGTGAATGAAATTTTATCAAGGCACCCACCCACTTGGGATACAACACTAGGGGCTTTAGCAGAACTGGATGAAGTTTTGGATCGTTTTTGGTCCATGATCTCTCACTTAAAGCATGTAGTATCGCGTTCTGGTTGGAGTGCGGTATATGCTCAGGCTTTAGAGTTGATTACGCAGTACAGTTTAGAGCGAGCACTTGATCCATTATGGTTGAAGGCTGTGACTCATCTCTCGAAATCAACAGCATCATTCAGTGAAGCACAGCAATCATCATTGGCTTTGATCTTGCGTGATTTTAAGCTGTCGGGTATGTTCTTACCACCTGAAGATCAAGATCGAATTAAAGCCATCAGTGCACAATTATCCCAATTGAGTGCCCAAGTGAGTATGCAGGTATTAGCGGCTACAGATGCTACACGTATTTGGGTGCGTTCCAGTGAACGTTTGGCGGGTTTGAGCTCAGATTGTGTCGATCAAGCACGTGAGCGTGCATCACAGCAAGGGCGATCAGGATGGTGTTTCTCGATCGAAGATGCAGATTGTAGAGCCATCATGCAAACTGCACAGGATCGTGCCTTGAGGCGCCAAGTGTTTCAAGCGCATCGAAGACGTGCTTCATCGGTCACCCCTCAAACAGGTGACAATGGACCTTTAATGGTTGAAATGCTTTCACATCGACAAGCGATTTCAGATCTTTTAGGTTTTGAAACTTATGCGCATCAAGTACTTGAAGCTCGAATTGCTGAAAATGTAGAGCATGTTAAGGGTTTTTTAGATGATTTTGCAGAGCGCGTGCGTCCTCAAGCTCAACAAGAATGGTCGGATTTAAAAACGTTTGCAGCCACACACCTCAATTTGAAACGATTACAGCCTTGGGATGTGGCGTATGCAATGACTCAATTTGAAACGCATACACTTGGGGTAGATCCTCAAGCCTATCGGCCTTATTTCCCTTTGAGTGCTGTAATTAAGGGATTACATCAAATCATCGGGACTGTTTTAGGGCTTTCAATCAGTATTGAATCCTGTGAGGCTTGGGCGCCCGAAGTGCAATGTTGGCGTATTCAAGATGATCAACAAGGTATTGATGCTCGATGTTGGGTTGATCTCTTTGCGCGTCCAGGCAAGCAAGGGGGGGCTTGGATGGATGAGTGTCAAACGCGATGGCGCAATCAGTCTAATCAAATTGTCCAGCCTATGGCTTTTTTAACATGTAATTTTATGCCGCCGAATGGCTCAAATGAAGCTCAGTTAACTCACGAAGAGGTCTTGACGTTGTTTCATGAGTTTGGTCATACATTGCATCATTGCTTATCTCAAGTGGATGTGCCGGATATCTCAGGAATTTCGGGTGTTGCTTGGGATGCGGTCGAAGTACCTTCACAACTCTTTGAGTGTTGGTGTTGGACCCAAGAAGGGCTAGATTTAATCAGTCAGCATGTTGAGACAGGTGAAACCTTGCCTAAGGTTATGATTGAAGCTTTACAGCAATCAAGGCAATTTATGGCGGCAACGGCCCTCATGCGTCAGATTGCATTGAGCCAATTTGACTGGGCATTGCATGCGCAGCGTACTACTTGGACAGTTGACAGCATCTATGGTTGTTATCAGGATATCATGCGGGCATACACCTGTACGCCTGTTTGGACTCAAGATTGTATGCCGGCTGCTTTTACCCATATTTTTGCGGGAGGATATGCAGCTGGATATTACAGTTATCTTTTTGCGGAAGTCATGTCTGATGATGCATTTGCTCGCTTTGAAGAAGAAGGGTTAATGAACCCTGAAGTGGGGCGAGCACTACGAGATCACATTTTAAGTCAAGGCGCGGTCAAGTCTGCTGATGTATTATTTAAAGCATTTCGAGGACGAGCGCCCACCATGGATGCCTTGTTGAGGCATCGGGGGTTAGCAACATGAGTGTTGATTGGACTTTAGCTAAATCTGCAGTTGCTCAACACGCTTTAAATTATCTTGAACCAGACATGATCATAGGGGTTGGATCAGGTTCAACAGTCCACTATTTTATTGAACAATTAGCTAAACATACATCAGATCTCAAAGGTGCAGTTTCAACTTCAGCAGAAACAACACGTCGTTTAAAAGCATTAGATCTTCCTGTGTACGATCTGAACACAGTGGATAGTGTGCCTTTATATTTTGATGGGGCTGATGAAGTTGATGCACGAGGCATGTGCTTGAAAGGCGGCGGCGGTGCTCTAACACAAGAAAAAATTGTTGCAGCCGCTGCTGATCGCTGGGTCTGTATGGTTGACCATAGCAAATGTGTTGAGCGATTGGGACAGGTTGCACCTATTTCTATCGAAGTCATTCAATCAGCGCGTAGCTATGTTGGGCGGGCCTTGGTTCAGTTGGGCATGAATCCTGTCTATCGTTCGGGGTGCTTGACTGATCAAGGGCATATTATTATCGATGCTTATCAATTACCCACCTTGTCATGGCTTGATTTAGAATGTGAAATTAATCAAATTCCGGGGGTGGTTGCACATGGTTTATTTGCGACACATCGAGCAAATACTGTCATAGTTGGGGCAGCCAAAGGTGAGGTGTCTGTTCAATCTATCTCATAAAATATTTTAGATCAGGTGTTGGATTTTGAAAAGAAAGGCGCTTGTCCTGAAAATTGCGTTGTTTAAACAGTGCGGATATTGAATTAATCATCCGCCCTTTGAGGCCTCAGTCAGCCTAGATCACTTGAACATCAATCATGCTTGATCATTGAGCTTGAAATCTATATGGCTTGACGGTGCGCGGCCAATCAAGCTTAAGAAACCTTTAAGATAAGTTATTGCAACCATTTTTAAATTCTATGGTTCTTCAACATCTTGTATGGATCTAAAATGTGTTGATTGAGCTTGAATAGATTGAAAATTCAGCATTTTAAAGATGATTCAACAGCATGGTGTTTAAAACTTGAGGGCTGATGAATGTCATTGAAACTTAAGTTTTAACCGTCTCTACAATAAAAGATAAGGTGAGCGTATATGATTTACTGATATCGGGATCACTTGAGGGATTTCAATGATTGCTCTTTTGGATCACAATAATCATCGCCTATCTCAGATGCTCGAGTATCCATTTGTATTCCTTTATCCAGGTCAGTAGACGGGGAAGGTGCTACCCACCATTTACGTACTGCATTGTAGGTTCCTTCAGCAGGTGATATGAGTAATTGAAGAAGTTTGTGAGCATCGTCTTTAAACTCATTGAGCCCTTCTGTTTTTGAGTACCAATAAGCACTTGCTAGAGACCCTATTTGTAATACCATCAGGAAGGATAGTGCTACTTGAGTGTTAAGTGCCCATAAAGGCACGCCTATTAAAACGGTTATAAGTGCTTCACATGAAATCAGTCTGTTTGTTGAGGGATTCCACTCAACATATAGTTTCAATAAGGCGAATAACATGCATAGGGAGAGGGTGAGAGGTCCTAGCAGGTTGGGTGGTTCCAGTATACTCAATGCAGGCCAGATCGGGATTAAGACATACGTGATGAAAAAATAAAGGATATTTGCTGCTAATGGAATGGCCGTTGATCCTTTTAAACGGTCTCCAATCGTGATGAAAAAAAATGTATTATTGAGTTCGAATGGAAAATGATGGATTTCTCTAGGGCTCAAAGATCTTTTCTTTTTTTTTGATTTTACTGAGCTGTAAACATGCATAAGTCAAATCCTTTTAAATTTATTCTTTTAAAATTTAATAGAGTCAGATTCAGTTGTCAATGCTCATGACGAATTAATTTAACCCCTGTTGTTGGGTGATTCAGCGGCTCATGACGTTAAGCTGTTGGGATAATACAAAGTTCATTCATGGGGATATCCCACGGATCGTGAGGGATCAAGGGACACAATTGAATATCATATAGTACACCGATCAACCAGGGAGGATTGCCGACGCCTTTTAAAGCTCGATCGTAAAAGCCTTGGCCATGACCTAATCTTCGGTGTTGCGGATCACAGCCCACACAAGGGACTAAGATGCAATCGAGTTGCCCAATCGATTCAATTGTGCCAGATTCAGGTTCAAAGATTCCAAATTGATTTTTGCGCCATGGGGAGGTTTGATTGACTTCAATCCAGTTTAATTGTTGCTCATGACATACTGGGAAATAACAGCGCTGCCCACGTAGAAGGCACATTTCAAAGACTTTCCAGAGGTTTAGCTCACCGGCTAAAGCTCGATAAAACCCAATTTTAGAAGCTTTTTTAAGAAGGGGGTGTTTTTCTAAAAGCTGTAGCGCATATTCAGCACCATCATCATGTTGTTTGGGTGTGAGGTTTCGACGTTGATTCAAAAGAATTATTCGAAGTTCTGATTTCAGGCTCAAGGGGCGATTCCAAGTGTGAAGCGTCTCAAAACTGCGTTGATGTCGAGCACCTAGATGCTGAATCCTAAGAGACAAGTGGGTATCTAAGGTGCGGCTTCAGCCTCTCCTGACAAGAGGATATGGACAACGGCTGCACACAAGTTCAACCCCGGGTATTGAGTATCGATTCTAAGAGTAAGAGTGCATCGACCATCAACACAGTAATTCAAGTATAGCTGATTTAAATAAGGTTATGCTACAGATTTTAGTATTTTTTCTTCTAATGATACAATGAAGGCAGTTAAGTCTTCTACTTGCGTTGAGTTATGACGTCTGGATTCTATCAGTTCATGCGCTAAATTGAGCGCTGTCATGATTGCAGTACGTTCTAAGCTCACCATTTTTTGATGTGTTTTAATTTCTCGCATTTTCTCATCAACGAGTTTTGCTGAAGTGTTGAGTGCTTGAATTTGATCTGAGGGACACTTTATATTTAGAGTATGTCCATAAATTTCAACAGATGTATATTGATCCTCAAGGGTCTCTGGTGTGTTCATTGGAGTTCCTCTTTGAGTTGTTGGATAATGCGTTTAATATGTAATGTTGCACTTCTATTTTTTTCAACTAAAGCAGCTCGAGCTTGAGACAGTTCTGCCATGCGGTGTTTAAGAAATGCATTTTCTTGTTTTAAGAGCACTGTTTGATCTAATAGATGATCAAGCATCAATGTGATGTTTTTGAGACGATCTTGAGTTGGAAGGGGCTGATGTTCCATGGGCTGACTCCAAGTAATGCCGAATAACTTAAGCTCAAATTCCCTGAGCTAATTTTAAAGTAGCATAAATCGCATGAAGTGTTAGGTCAATCTTTCTTTCTTATATGAATGCGCTAAATTTGATTAAATTATATTGAACATCAAAGGCTATATTGAATATTAAGTCGGTCATCTATTTTATATTTTGTGTAGAATCAATTAGTAAAGTTGATCAAATTTGTTATTTGAAGATGATGATAATCCCTCCCAGAACCTTTTTTATTCTGAAGTTGATTCCTCCCAGAACCTTACTTCCAATCAAATACCGCCTGTTCATCTAAGGGCTACATCATTAGGTTCTCCTAATCAATCTGAAAAAGAGCGATCATCAGGATCTTCTGATTTGCCTGTTACACCATCAGTAGAGCTTTGAGTCGTGAATAACAATTTTCTCATGAATAGGTTAATGAGTTCAATCAATGAGCTTTAAGGTTTAGCAGTGCTTAAAACTTTTGAGTGCTGTGTGCTCCAATATGGTTTTGTAATGCGTTGCTATGAGTCTTTTATCGTGGTGTTCATGAATCTATCTCAGTTGTCTTAATCAAAGTGTAACCGATCTCTTTTTTAGTTTGTTCTCTTCCTCATTTTTTAGCTGGAGCATGAGATTGTTTCGGCTGGAGCTTTAGTTCACACGTTTAAATACACCGGATTTGGCAGTGAGCATGAATTTTGATAAGAGTTGTGTCGTCGAGGGTGTTCGTTGGATTCATCTATGGAGGGTAGAGCTCAATATAAAACGCTCTCCTGAAGCATAGCGCATCAATGTTGTTTTAACCCCCGGGATGGCCAATCCCAAACGACTTAAAGGACCTAACCAAGCCGGGTGTTTTGAAGCAATTTGATTGAGGTGATGTGCAAAATGCGCCATGCATTGAGCATCGGGTTTTCGATGGCGTTGATAGCGGGCCAATACACGATCATGATGCCAAATTCGACCTGCAGTACGAGCGGTTTCAATGCAATCAATCAGCGTTTCAATATCTAAAAACCCTAAATTAGCCCCTTGCCCTAATACAGGATGAATGCTATGTGCAGCATCGCCAATGAGAACACAACCTGTACGAAAAAAGGCATCACTGATTTGTGTAGTCAGTGGGTAACTAAAGCGTGAAGTACTGAGTTGACAATGCCCAAAGGTTGATTGAGTGGCCTCAGTTAATGCTGAATTAAATTCGTGCGAGGTCATTTCAAGCATGTGTTCACATGTGTCCAGGTTTAATGACCAAATTAAAGCGGCTTGATGAGGGTCAGGTTGCGGCAATAACGCTAATGGGCCTGTGGGTAAGAAACGCTGCCAACCGCATCCATTGAGTCGTTGTTCAAGTGTGACATGAGCTACAATGGCTTTTTGATGAGTGGCTTGCTCTAAGAGGGTACAGTGAAGTTGATGCCTCAGCCAAGAGTTTCTGCCATCTGCTCCAATGACCAATGGGGCTTGAAGGGTTTGATTGTCAGATAATGTGAGTGTGATCGGAGTAGTGGTGCGGTCGATCTGCTCAGCAGATACGTGGGTATAACATTGAATATTTGAATGTGTTTGAGCGGTAGTCCATAGCGCATAGGTCAGCTCTGAAACGGAAATGATCAGGCTTAGATAGGGTTGATAACACGTAGCTGCTTCGAAAGACCAATCAATTCGATGATAAGGGTCTGTGATTGATAAATGTGTCATGGCAGCAGGCGTGATTTGATCCCAAATATGGCACTGTTTTAAAAGCTTAATCGCATGGGGGTTGAGTGCATGAACCATTGGGTTGTCTGGATTTTCATTGGGTAGACGGGGTGCAATTAAGGCAACACTGTAATTAAGGTCTGCTAATAAAATTGCAGTACTCAGCCCCATCACGCCACTTCCACAGATGATGACATCAAAGCTCATGATAAGCTCTCCAAAGCTTTCTTCCAGCTCGCTAAAGTTTGTCCTTTCAGTAAATCATGATAAGGGGGCATTAAACCTAAGGCGCTTTGAATGCGTGAACGTGTTAACGTGGGGTGATGATGGATGAGCGAGAGTCCAAGGCTTGTCAATGGGCCGATTCGATGTGCCCAGCGGTGAGATTGAAATGCAGCCAAGCTGAAGGCATAGGTTTGATCAATGTCAGGTTTACGAGCTTGCATGACTTGATTCAACCCCATGCGTAAACTATTGCCTTCTAATCGGCGTTGAACACAATGTGATAAGAAATGTGCACAATCTCGAATCCCTAAATTGAACCCTTGTGCTGCAACAGGCGGCAGTGTTTGTGCTGCATTCCCGATTAAAATAACACCTTCGGGCAGTCGGCCAGTTGTGATTTGTGCTGTGACAGGATAGCACGCTGTATAAGGGCTACGCGTTTGATCAGGTGTCAGTCGATGTCCTGCAATAGATTGCATCATACGTGCACGTGTACGGTGATTACGCAGTCGTTCAATGGTATTGGATGTACTGGTCCAAATCAGTGTTCCATTGGATGCTGAAATAGGCACATAGGCTAAGGAGCCTAGAGCGCTGTTGCGAATCCAAGTGTTAGGGCCTGCGCCTTCAATAGGAATAATTAAGGCTGCAGCATCATTTAGATCTGTTTGAAGGGTGGCTTGGCATTGACTGCGAACCCATGAGTGTGTGCCATCTACGCCAACAACCAAAGTGGCATTTATATCTATAGGGCCTTTTTCGTGGGTAACAGATAGGTGGTGAGTGTGTTCGCCCAATGATAACTGTTGTGGACACGCTGAGCAGTAAGTGTGAGGTAAATCCATCACAGATAAGCAGTGCTCCATCCAATCGTGTGCAGACATCACTTGGCCTAAATACGGAATATGATAGTTTGAAGCTTTTAACTCAACAGCACCCCAAAACCCTTTGAAAGAATAGTTTAATGTTTCAATGGGCCAAGTATTAAGTTCACGTGAATATAAGCCAAGTTGTTTTAAAATTTGACAGCTACCATAGGATAAAACCAGTGCGCGTTGATCTGTTTTTCGATGTAGTTCAGGTTTTGATTCTAACAATACACAAGAAAAACCTAAAGCGTTTAAGGTATGTGCCAACATCAAGCCGCATAGCCCACCGCCGACTAAGCATACATCAACTTTCATGACTGCATCATCGCTTCAATGGCTTCAATGGTTTTAGGTGCAGTATGGCTTAAGACTTCACAGCCTGAAGGTGTAACATACACGTCATCTTCAATACGAACCCCAATGCCTCGCCATTGTTGAGCAATGAGATCATCATCGGCTTTAAAGTAAAGGCCTGGCTCAATAGTGACCATATAGCCAGCTTGGAAGGGTTGTGTATTTGCGTTTTTAGAGGTCACATCATGGACATCTAAGCCTAAATGATGACCCAGGCGATGCGGATAAAATCGTCGCAAAGATTGATGCTCCCGTAGCGTGTCGATAGATCCTTTTAAAATACCTAAGTCCAATAAACCTTCAATTAAAATCTGTTGTGTGAGAGATTCTAGTTCATCCCAAGTGACGCCGGGACGAATGGCATCAATCGCCGCGGTTTGAGCAGAGAGCACTAATGAATAGATTTGACGTTGTTCAGTTGAAAAGGTCCCATTGATTGGGAATGTACGTGTAATATCAGCCGCATAACCTTGATATTCCATTCCAGCATCTAACAAGACTAAAGCCCCTTCTTCGATAAACGCTTGATTGTCTGTGTAATGCAAAACACAAGCATGTGCTCCTCCTGCTGCAATTGTTGGGTAAGCTAAAGCAGTGCCACCTTGTGTACGACCTGTTGCAAAGAATGTACCTTCAATTTGAGCTTCTGTCCAATTAGATTGACAGTGTTGCATGACTTGCTGATGTGCCTGTGCTGACAGTGAAGCTGCTTGCTTCATTCGGTTATAGGCTAATTCATCTTTAAGCATTCTAAAAGGTGCTAATAATGTATCGAGGGTGTGATGATTGCCTTGAAAGGTCGGATAGATTTTTTTAAAAGCGTCAACTGCAGAAGTGTTGATTAAAAACACATCAGTGGTGTGTTGTAATTGTTGATGAAGGCGTGCAGGCCAATCATCTAAAGCAATGCTTTCTTCAACACCATACTGCTCACATGCGGACGTTGGAGTGGTCCATTCACCGGTCCACTGTGCCATGCTAGGGTCTGCTGTACGACAGGCCATGACGCGATGTAACCGGCCTTGTTCAAGGTATATTAAATAGCGTGTATGAGGTTCAGGGCAATCTGTTAAATACAACATATTACTGTATTGACGATAGGGATAATGCACATCACCATTGCGAATCAATTCGGGTGCAGCTTCTAGGATAATAAGGCTATGTGCGCCAATCACATCAAAGAGTTTGCGGCAACGTGCAGATAAACACATGCGCTCAGAGTGGTTGGGTCGATACATACGAGGATCCTTGCTTTCATTTCATCAGTTCATCGATTAGTTTAACGTGAAATGAACAGCGCTTAAAGTGATTTTCAGGGACAACGCATCTGAAATATGACGGCCTATTCATAGATGATCGGAATAATGATCAAAATGGGAGATGCCTTCTTGATCTGATTGTTGTGATTGGAGTGTTACGATCAGTTTCAGATCGGTTTGATTGTTTTGATTCAAATTTAGATTGAGCAGAAAACTTTTGAAGCGAAAGATGAATAAATTGTTGATTTTATTTTGTTTTTTTGGTATTTTTTAATAAAAATATAAGGAAAACATTATGAACGACATTCAATCTTCAGATTTAAAAACGAAGTTGACAGAATTGCACGAAGCGTTGAGCCGTGTCGATCAAAATAATGAGGATGGTATTTTTAACTGTGTTAACACTGATGATAGGAATCTAAAGGATCTATTTGCAACATTCAATTTATTTGTGGAACACAGAACATTTATAAAAGGTATAAAGGATAGTGGACGCCAAAGAGTAAGATTTAATAACCGTTTTGATCATTGTGGATTAAAAGAAGAGTTTAAGATAGCGGTAAAGATAGTGAAAATATTGTGTGAGCAGAAGAACGATCCACCAACTAATATAGATGATCTGGTCAATACAGGTTATCAAAGTAAAGTGTATCCTAAAAAATATGGTGCTAATATTTGTTTGAACATAGCTGCCTTTACGTTTATGCCCTCGATAGCGATACTGCACGGACTGACTGTAGAACGAGCTGTACAGATACCATCTCTGATGATGGTAATTATGATCGCTACATCGGTCGCTCTGGTATCTATACTGTGTTATTTTAGCTTGAATTATTTAATTGATCTTGATGCTGCAGCATTAAAAGGATTAGAAAGGTATTATCAGCGTTCGGTAGAAGAACTTGCTGCTCTCCCTTCACAATTGGGGCAACAAGATGGTGTCCCTTCACCAGCTCTACATTCGATGGGTGATGGAGTCAAAATTGAGAAAAAATTAAAGCTCTAATAAATATTGACAGTATCCTCCATTAGAAGTTACAAGGGATTTCGCTTTCTCAAAGATACCTTATTTTTTTACAAGCTCTCTTTTTATTAAAAAGCTGAGCCGTATGATTGGGCTATGATTGGTCATGACCTGATCCTTATGGGTTGACTCGCTTGCTCAGAAGTATTTGCGCAATCAACTTGCTGAGCAAAATTTGGGTCTAGACTAGCATGAAGCTATGATTTCCAAATTTTCCAGAGGATCTGGATCATATGTTTAGACTTTCTGTAGTTAAATCTAAACTCACACTCTTTGAGAGGCAAGAAGAACTTTTCATCAGTCAGTCCATTAAACTTAGCCCGCCTTCTTTTAGCGAAGCTCCAAAAGCTTTCAATGCCGTTGACATGGCATTTTCCTCGTGCAAATTCATCCTTAGAAGGGTAGACGCGATAGTGGTCATAGCCATTGAGGATGAGGCCATCATAAGCCTTCAGTGCTTCCTTCTAGTATTTTCCCTTGTCTAATGGGCATTAGAGAGGCTTTAGAGCAATTCTCAACAATTTCCACATAAACATTGCCATCACGCTTAAGAAGTCCAAATACAGGGGGTTTAACAGCAGCACCACGACCGCGTTTACTACGAATGCGCTTGGCACCAAAATAGCTCTCGTTAAATTCAAATTCGCCTGAAAATAATTTGTTTCCTTCTCTTACAGACGTTGCGATCTTTTGTCTGAAGAGATTGAAATAACGGTTGATTGTGTTCCGATTAATGCTTAATAGGACAGCTGTCTTTGAGGCTGTTATGTCCTCGCAAAAATACAGCATTATTTTTTTAACCTTATCATCGCTTAAATCTTTGTATATTATAGCATTCCAACATATTTTTATGCCTCATGCTAGTCTAGACCCTAAATTTTTACCTAATCAAATTAATTTACCCTCTAAACAAACTACATTACGCTGGGTTTTTCAGTTAATGGAGGAAGTTAATCTTGTCAAAATCACCCTTAATGGTATTTCGAATCGACTCATAGATGGCTTATGTGCATTTAAAAGGAAGATTATTGGGCTTTTGGGTGAGAAAGTGAGAATATTTACATGCGATCAATCTCTTTGGAGGCTTCATCAATTGAATATGTAACATGATCAACTGTACTGGGTATAAGTTCTTCTAATTTAAAAATTTTGAGTTCTGGTTAGTCAGATTCAAAGGGTGTTAAGCCTAATAGGGAATCTAATCCAATCATACAGCGCTTTAAAGAGACAACTTGCTCGCAGGCCATACTGATTCCTGGAATAAAGCAACTACGATCATGACTGTCGTGTGTCAGTGTAAGGCTTTCGCCTGATTGAGCCATATAGACAGACTGTGATGCTAAACTAGACGGCAGGCGTAGTGAATGGATGGGGACTTCTCGATACTGAGCCCCTAAGCTGCCTGGATGTGTTTCTGAACTGTGATGTGGTGTGGGAGACTGTTTTCGAGCTTGAGCAATGCGATCCGCTGTAGCCAATGCTGTGCCAGACGGTGCATCTTTTTTAGCTAAATGATGCGTTTCTGTGATGGCTGCATGTGTGAAAAATTGAGCGGCTAAGCTTGCACAATGCATCATCAAACAAGCCCCTATTGAAAAATTGGGCACAATCATCGCCCCTAACTGTTTTTCAGAGCAGAGATGTTGTAAGGATTCGATGTCAAGTGCAGATAAACCACTGGTGCCCACCACAGGATGAATGCCAGCGTCAATTAATTGATGAACATGTGATAATACTGTTTGTGGTGTAGTTAAATCTAATCCAACCATGGGTTGATGCGTTCGAATGGCTTCTTCTAAGGATTGGCCTCGCCCACAGCCGCCTGCATAGATTAATTGAGGGTTAGATTCGATGGCCTCAATCGCAATACGACCCATTTTTCCCAGATGCCCAATCACTAAAACTCGAATAGGGGTGGATATACTCATTTAATCAATGCCTCCAGTACAATAACGAGAATGCCTAAAGGTACTGTATATTTCAGGTTAAACTGAAAGAATTTAAAAGACAGTACATGTTTAAAATTCAAAGCTTTTTTTAAGGCATCTTCTGGAATATAATGTCCAGCAAACCAAGCAAAACCTAAGCCACCTAAGGGGAGTAATAGATTCGTTGTGGTGTCGGTGATCAAATCAAATAGTGTGGCATTCAATAACGGTTTGAAATTTGACCAGTGGTTAAATGATAAAACAGTCACTAATCCCAATATCCAAGCAATTCCACCCATTAAATAACAAGCAGGTTTTCTCCTGAAATTAAATCGTTCAACTAAAAGTGCGACCCAAGGTTCTAGTAATGAAATGGATGAGGTCCAGGCTGCAAATAAAAGCAACATGAAAAATAATGATCCAAACCAACGTCCTGCTGCCATTTGTGAGAAGATAATGGGTAATGTTTCAAACATGAGTCCAGGGCCTGAAGCAGGTGATAAATGATAGGTGAACACTAACGGAAAAATCGCTAAACCCGAGAGTATTGCGACCAATACATCTAGCGCAGTGATAACAAGCACTGTGCGAGCAATGGGGGCTTGATCTGGTAAGTAAGCCCCATAAACTAAAATACACCCAGCCCCCACGGCTAACGTGAAAAAAGCATGACCTAAGGCTGAAATTGCAATTGTAGGTGTGATATTTGATAGGTTGAAATGAAATAGAAAATCAATACCTTGAGCTGCGCCAGGGGTATTTAGGCTATAAATCACCAATCCAATCAAAATGATAAATAATGCTGGCATCAACATGCGTGCAGCCTTCTCTAAACCTTTTTGAATACCTTGAGCGACCACTCCAACAGTCATGAGCATAAAAAGTGCATGGTAGGTCATTAATTGAACCGGATCATTGAGTAAGTTTGACCATAATGTTTGAATGTGTGATGTTGATACATGATAAAATGAGTTTGTTGCCGCTTTAAGCCAGTAACATAGAGACCAGCCCGCCACTACGCTGTAAAAAGATAATACACATAATAATGTGATGGCCCCAAGCCAACCTAAATAACGCCAAGCAGGGTGTGCATGATGTGTCTGAGCCAAACGCTGTAAGCTTGTAATGGCATCACTACGACCCAAGCGACCTAAGGTCATTTCTCCCATCATCAAAGGAATTCCAACTAAGAGGACGCACAGCAAATAAATCAAGACAAAAGCACTGCCACCATGGGTGCCTGCCATATATGCAAATTTCCAGATGTTGCCAAGCCCCACAGCTGCCCCCGTTGTGGCTAAAATAAAGCCAATTTGATTAGACCACCGTGGTTGTTCAGTACTGCGTGACATGAAAGCCCTTCATTCAATCAGCATGTAGTATAGCAATGATGATCGATAAAATCATGTGTCAGTACCATTGATTTGACCATCTATTTATTCAATGACCTATCTGAATGTCTGAATTGAATGAGCCATTAGTTTCCATTCATCAACTCCATATAAGGTTTATTGAGGGCGTCTCAAAGTTGAGTTTTTAGAGTATTTGTTTGTAAGTAAAAGTCTTATGTTTATTTTGTTATTTGTACTATGTAATTGAAAATTAAGTAAAATTACTGTGTTTGGTGTTTGTTTGTTTTGCTAGTTTTAGTCAAGAGATTGATGGCAAAAGGAATCGATATGAATGAATACTGGGAGCAATTAGTGAACGTGAAGCCTTTACTTCAATTGAATCAAAGCAAGCGTGACCTAAAGACTAAATCTTCTCAAAAAAGAATTCGATATCAGGTCAGCAATATTAAAGGCATTTATTTTACTTTAAGGGAGTATCAATGTATTCAACTCATGTTTAAAGGGCATACGATGAAAGAAGCGGCTGATCAGTTAAATTTGTCTGCACGTACAGTTGAATTTTATTTGCAAAATGTGAAAGATAAAATGGGCGTTCGCTCAATCAAGCAAGTATTGTATCGTTTATCAGATAGTTCATTTAATTGTAATTGATCCTTGCATTATAACCTTTAAGGTCGTTAAATAAATAACCATGGACGCAATATATGAACACACATTATTAGGCCAGCGTGTATCGGCACCTGTGGCTTACGACCCTGCTATTTTACAACCTTTAGTGCGTCATGTGTGCCGCGGTGATCAGCTTTCAAAAGCTTTAGCTCAAGGTTATGAAGGTTGGGATGATTGGATGTGTCATGAAGTCTCTTGGTGTGATCTTCAAGGATGTCCTAAAATTGCGCAGGTGCGTATTCAAGTGCCCGCTTTGAGTCGTTGTTTAGTCGAATCTAAATCACTTAAACTGTATTTAAATAGTTTAAATTTTCATCGATTTGAATCAGAAGCCGCCTTTAAAGCTTGTTTGATTCAAGATATTAGTCAAGCGGTTGAAGCTTCCATTGAAGTTGAGATCAGGCATTGGCCTGATTCAATCTCTCAGGTTACGAATGATCCCAGTGACTTTGAATGTATCGATGAATCTTTAAAAACCTATGCCTCATCTTCAGAATTAAGACCTGATTGTCTAACATTGCTTGATTCAGCATCAAGTATACAGCGTTATGTCAGTTATTTATTTCGCTCAAACTGTCCGGTGACAGGTCAGCCCGATTGGGCTAGCATATGGATTGAGATTGAAGGGCCCAAAGTAGACCCAGTTGGTTTGTTAGAGTACCTACTTTCATATCGCTTGCATCCTGGATTTCATGAACAGTGTATTGAGCAAATTTGGGTTGATTGCCAGTCTTACCTGCAGCCTCATCAGCTTAAGATTCAAGGATGTTTTACTCCACGTGGTGGGATTGCAATTTATCCATTGCGGAAGATGTCCAAGGCATCAAACCTTCAGTGAAAGTCATCTTAAATTGAGATCATATCTCCTTCAGATCTTATTAAGATACGCCAGATCCATCGTTTCGGCGAGTGCATTTGAGTGATATAGCCTTCAATATAAGTGAATAGCCTATGTGTAAACGGAGGCTATGCTCATCGGTTTCCTGATAGGTTTAAAGGAGGGTGTTTCAGTTTGAACGAAGCCATTCAATCAGAGCCTTTAAAGCGCCCAACCTGCGTGGAATTCAACGCATGAATGCAATGATATGTGACTCAATATCCTGCAGCTTTTAAGCCGTCCATGATTCGTTTACATTTCCTAAATTATCAATATTAAAATCAGGTTCAAATGATTCTTCAAGAAAATAATCCATGATGTGCTCCTTTATTATTGTTATCTATTTAGTATAAGGCGCTAAGATTAAAATATGATTAAGTGAATTGAGTGTTGAATCTGATTATTTAATGAATACAAAATTTTAAATATTAGAATCAACCCAATAGCGTTTGAAGTTCATTTGACAACTGTTGTGCAACATGTTCAACCATAACCGGATCGGTGCCCTCGACAAAAACACGAACCAGTGGTTCTGTTCCAGAAGGACGAATCAGGATACGTCCTTGATCACCAAGTTGTTGAAGGGCCTGAGCCTTAATAGCATCTAATTGCTCTGAAGGTGGCCAAACATGATCCGGAGAGCGTTTTAAATTAATCAGAGCTTGTGGCAATTTATGTAGTGTACTGACCAAAGCATGAAGGCTGGATTGTTGAGTCACCATCGCGCTTAAAACTTGTAGTGCTGCAATGATACCATCACCCGATAAAGTTTGATTTAAGTCAATTAAGTGACCTGAAGGTTCGGCCCCTAGATGCCAACCGTTTTCTTTAAGTTTTGCCATCACATGTCGATCTCCTACATCAACGCGCTCAAAAGGAATATTCATACGTTCAAATGCATATTCTAAAGCACCATTTGACATATGTGTTCCAACAATGCCTCCGGTGAGTGAGCCTTGCCGATGTAAATGTTGAGCAATGACATAGAGTAGATAATCTCCATCACAGACTTGGCCTGTGTGATCCACCATAATCACACGATCACCATCTCCATCAAAAGCAATGCCACAATCGGCTTGTTCAGACAGCACTGTTTGCGCTAACTGTTGAGGGTATAGTGCACCGCAGTGTTGATTGATATTAAATCCATCAGGTGTTGCATGACGTACAGTGACAGTAGCCCCTAATTCCTCAAATACACAGGGAGCGATTAAATATGTTGCGCCTTCGGCGCAGTCTAATACAATATGCAAGTTGCTCAATGCTTGAGGTGGGCCGTTAAACCGACTTTTACAACGTTCAATATAACGAGCTGGTGCATTTAAAAAATGTCGAGCACGTCCAATTGAATCTGAAGTAACCACTTCCATGGGGTCATAATATCGATTTGATACAGCGTGCTCAAAATCATCGTCAAGCTTTGATCCTTGAGCATTGAATATTTTAATGCCATTATCTTCAAAGGGATTATGTGAGGCAGAAATCACAATACCTGCAGCCGCACGAAGTGTTTGAGTTAAGTAAGCAACAGCAGGTGTTGGCATGGGGCCAAGTAAACCAATATTCATGCCTGCTGCAGTTAAACCAGCTTGCAGGGCTGATTCGAGCATATAGCCTGAAATGCGAGTATCTTTACCAATCAATACCCGTTGAGCCGGTTGGGTTTCATAGAGCAAGCTACCCAGTGCCCAACCTAATTTTAGCATAGATTCCGGATTGATCAGTGATCCACCCACAGGGCCACGAATACCATCGGTGCCAAAGAGTGATGGTTTCATAAGCAATTCTCCGGTTGAGTATGATAGGCTTGCATAATAGCTAAGGTATGTCGAGCCCATTCAACATCATGTGTCCGTATAATATGAGCTCCATTTAAATAGGCTAAACCAGCAGCAACACTACTGCCTAATCCAACAGCAAATGTATCATCTGGGTCTTTAAGTTGTGCTCGAATACAGTGTTTTCTAGAGAGCCCTACTAAAATGGGGCGGTTAAATTGCTTAAGGCGTGAGAGTTGACGTAGTATCGTCCAATTATGTGCTATCGATTTTCCAAAACCAAACCCTGGATCAATTAAAATGCGTGATAGATCAATTCCGTGTTCAATGCATTGCTGTAATCGTGTCTTGAAAAAAGCCTCAAGGGCGGACATGACATCGTCCTGATCATAGTGAGGGGCTTGTTGCATGGTTTCAGGTGTGCCTTGCATATGCATTAAACATCCAGCTGTTGTCTGCTGAGCAAATTCGCTCAAAGCCCCTGGATGACGTAAAGCTTTAATGTCATTAATGAGATCAACTCCTTCGTGAACAGCTGCGTGCATCACCTCAGGGTGATAGGTATCAATAGAGAGGTAGATTTTGAACCGTTGTTTGATGGCCTTGATGATAGGTAATACACGATCTAGTGTTGTTTGAGCATTGATACGTTGAGAGCCAGGACGGCTGGATTCTCCTCCGATATCAAGCCATTGAGCTCCTGCCTCATAATGCGTCTCAGCCAGCTGAAGGGCTTGATCTACAGCGTTGATGCGGCTGGGGGCATAAAATGAATCAGGTGTTGCATTAATGATCCCCATCAAATGAGGCGTATCAAGTGTCAGGGCACCTTGTGTTGTGTTCAGTATGCGTTCAGATAGGGTACTCCAATGATATTCGGACATTGTTCAAATATTAATCTTCTGAAGGGGGGGCACTGCGTGATGAACGTTTCGTCGTTGTTTTAGAACGCGTGGTTGTTTTGGTTGTCGCCGAAGTGCGCTTAGCTTTGGGTTTTGGATCTGAGGGCACCGCTTCAGACTGAGAGGCTGAAGCAGTTGTCGGTTCTTCAGATGTTATAGAAGAAGGGGTATCTTTAGGCTCCCAATGAGCGGGTGGTTGAGCTGGTTTCCCTGCCATCAGATCAGCAATCTGTGTTTCATCAATGGTTTCATACAGCATTAAAGCATCTGCCATACGATGCAACGTATCCATATTGTCTTTTAGTATTTTTTCAGCTTTTTTGTAAGATTGATCGATCAGCTGTTTGACTTCAACGTCGATTGAATGCGCAGTGGTGTCTGACATTTCACGAGAACGAGACATTGAGCGGCCGAGAAAAACCTCACCCTCTTCATTAGCATAATTAATGGGGCCTAGCTTTTTATTGAGACCCCAGCGTGTCACAAAGTTGCGTGCGAGCTCTGTGGCTTTTTCAATGTCATTGCTGGCACCTGTTGTAACATTTTTTTCACCAAAGATAAGCTCTTCTGCAATACGTCCGCCATATAAACTGCACAATTTCCCCAAGATGTTATTCAAAGACATACTTAAGCGATCTTGTTGAGGTAAAAACATTGTGACCCCTAATGCGCGTCCTCTAGGAATAATCGAGACTTTGTATACTGGATCATGCCCTCCACCAATCTTAAGCCCAACAATAGCATGCCCTGCTTCATGGTAAGCCGTGATGCGTTTTTCTTCGTCGCTCATGGCCATTGAGCGACGTTCTGCGCCCATCATGATTTTATCTTTAGCTGCCTCTAAGTGTTCCATAAGGATATTCGTAGAATTATTACGTGCAGCTAACAAGGCCGCTTCATTCACAAGGTTAGATAAATCAGCGCCTGAGAAACCGGGTGTGCCGCGTGCTAGCATGTGAGCATCTACATTAGATCCCAGTACGACTTTTTCTAAGTAGACTTTAATGATTTCTGTACGGCCTAGGATATCAGGTAATGGAACATAAACTTGACGATCAAAGCGACCAGGACGTAATAGTGCAGGGTCTAACACGTCTGGGCGGTTGGTTGCCGCCATGACAATCACCCCTTCTTTGCCTTCAAATCCATCCATTTCAACTAACAATTGGTTAAGTGTTTGTTCACGTTCATCATGCCCTCCACCTAAACCAGCCCCCCGCTGTCGACCCACTGCATCAATTTCATCAATAAAAATAATACAAGGTGCTTGCTTTTTGGCTTGTTCAAACATGTTTCGCACTCGAGAGGCCCCGACTCCAACAAACATTTCAACAAAATCAGATCCAGAAATACTAAAGAAAGGCACATTGGCTTCACCTGCAACTGCTTTGGCCAGTAACGTTTTACCGGTTCCAGGAGGGCCTACTAACAAGCTACCACAGGGTATTTTTCCACCCAGTTTTTGAAATTTTGAAGGGTCTTTTAAAAATTCAACCAGCTCTGAAACTTCTTGTTTGGCTTCAGTGACCCCTGCAACATCTTTAAAAGTAATATTTGGAATGTCATTACCCGTGAGCATCTTCGCACGATTACCACCAAAAGACATGGGGCCTTTACCACCTGATCCCCCTCCTTGCATTTGGCGCATGAAAAACAACCAGACCCCAATGAGCAGTAACATAGGGAACCAGTTTAAGAAGATGGTCATTAACAAGCTACGACGCTCAGGAGGCGTGCCTTTAACGCTGACATTTTGCTTGATCAGCTCACCTAGCAGATAGTTATCAGGCATGGGCATATAAGAAATAAACGGCTGAGCGGTTGTGCTTTCCCCCGTGATTTTTTGGCCTTGAATGGTCACATGTTTAACTTCGCCTTGGCTTACTTTTTGAATAAATTGTGAGTAGGGTAGCTCATTTGAAGCATGCGGTTTGGGACCAAAATTACTAAATACAGAAATCATGATGGCCGTAATAATGAACCATAAGAGCAAATTTTTGAATTTTTCGTTCATGTCTTTTCCTTGATCATGTTTTGAGCTGGTTCGTGCAGCACGAATTTTTTCATTATAACCAATATCAGCAACAAGGGGAAGCTGTCTTTAAAAGAGAAATACCATTCGCGAATAGAATATTGGCTTTTTAAAAGAAAGCCTTCTGAGTCAGCTTGATTCTGAATGGTGTCTCTTTCAAGCCTGACAATAGAAACTTTGTTGTGATGCGCCTGTTTCGATTGGGGCTAGCCACAATCGATCAATTTCGTTACAGTCATTAACATGAAATTGAATTGGAGCACTGAGATGAAATGGCAGCATATTCAAGATGAGTTCACTGCGCATTGGGTGGGATATTCTTCAGAAGCGCCTTCAATGAATGAAAACCCTGATTGGGTTGTATGTGTTTTGCATGGGTTAGGGGCTCAGGGGGTTGAGTTTAAAGACATGATTGAGCCACTCGCACAGCAGTGGAAGTGTTCTACACAGTGGCATATTCTTCAAGCGCCAGATCGTCCTGTGACACGGCAAGGCGGTGCTGTGATGCCGGCTTGGTATGATGTTTATGATTTATCTTTAGATTCAAAGCAAGATACCCAAGGGATTCATCAAGCGGCTGATCAGCTGCATCAATGGTGTCATCAACAGGTTCAAGCAGGTATTCCTTCTAAAAAAATCATTTTAATGGGATTTTCGCAAGGAGGTGCTTTGGCTTTATATAGTGCATTAACGTTAGGTCTTCCCTTGGGTGGAGTGGTGGCATTATCCACATATCTCCCCTTGAAAGAAGAGCTTGAGGCGATGTCCATTGAACAAACCGCACCGATTTGTTTAATGCATGGTACACAAGATACTGTGCTTACGCCTGAATTTGCAGAAACAACGCAAGCTTATTTAACACAGTCGTATCCAGGTGCACTTGATGTCTTTTGGTACCCTATGGCGCATACCGTGTGTATGGCTCAGCTGATCGATCTAAAAGATTGGTTATTGCGACTCCATTAAGGGCGTGATATTGGAGGCTTATGATCTCGGGTGTGTTGTGAATTAGATGAGTCAGTTTGAATCACCTCTTGAGTCTTAAATGTATTTGATGTTAAGGGCGCCGTAGCGGGAAAAGTGAGCTCTAAATCACTGGCTCGAAGTGAATCTACGCAAGACAATAAAGCGTCAGGTTGAATCCGTAGATGACGGTGAACATAGGGATCATCATGCATGAGAATATTACGCCAAGCAATCACTAATTCTTGAGGATCAGATAAAAATATGGCTTGCTGTTTAATGCGTTGGTAGCATTCTCCAAGTTCAGTGAGCCAAAAAGCGACGATTGATGGATGATAGGGGTGATTGCAGGTGCGTTGTCTAGCTTGCTGGAGGGCTAAAATCAAATCACAAAGTCTTATCTTTAGTTTTTTAAGCTTCTTGAGTGCTTTGGATTCAGATACAGCGGATGAAGGAGGGGTACAAGATGAATCGTTCGAGGGTTGAGTGATGCGCTGAGAGGGCGTGGGTCCTAAAGACGCTATATCGAAAAGGGTTGGGTCTTTGAGACAGTGACCAGCGGCTTGAGCACACTGTTCAAAGTGTGAAAGTGTACAGTTGAGGTGTGCGAGTTGATCTCTAATTTTATCCCATTTCAATTGAGAAGGTTTTTTAGACACAAGCTTTCTTTTTTTAAGATAATCAATCAAGGTCAATGCCGCTTTTTTGAGTGGTTCTAAATCCGCTTGAGCTGCTTGGTCATTTAAATAGGGGGCATGTGTGCTGATTTGCATCAATTGTCTTATCAAAAGCCCCCAATCATGCGGTTGATTCAAACGAACTGAAGCCAATCGTTTGCAGGCTATGTTGATATGATCCGATGCCTGAGCGGCTTGAAGGGCTTGAATCCAATGATCGAGTGGAGCGTTTTGAGTCAGGTTGTTAAGATGAATGTTCAATGTTGAATCATCTTTAAGTTTAGATAAGGGGGCTCTTTTGCTCGTGGCTGCTTTTAGTTGATGAATCATCGCATCACACAGTATTTTTACATCACTTGAGTGCTCAATAATCCATTTGAGGATTCTAAGCTGTGTATTTGAATCAATTGGGTATAAAGGCATTGTGACAGGCTCAGTATTCTCTGGAGGTGATGCCACAATTCGATTATCATGTTGTAGTATTGTGGAGGCATTCAGAGTACTGATCTTTGACCAGATTGAAGTGCCATCTTCGCCAATAAATTGATTTTTGACTGTGAAACTTAAGAGCGCAGTCCCTTCCATTAAGGTGCGTAAGTATGGAGCCGCATCATCATCTTCATCCAGTGTGAGTTGTGTGAGGGCAGTGCTGATAGCTTGTAGGCATTGAATATCATTGATTGAAGGTTGTTTATAGACAGTGCGGTGTTGATCAAATTGTTCGGCTTTATTTTTTTGGATTGTATGGAGTGTGGTTTGTAATATTTCAAATGCATTCATGATTAAGCGGGGACCGAGTTTGTTTTGTGATGAGCCCAAATATAACATTCAGCTGAACGAGATCGAGATGCTTTGGGTTTAAAGGTTTTAACCTGTTTAAAATAACTTCGACATTGCTTCATGTATGCATCAAATCCGACGCCATGGAAGACTTTAATGCACAAATCCCCACCCATCTTAAGATGGGTCACTGCAAAAGCCAGTACTGCTTCAGATAACTGCATGGCTTTGAGTTGATCTGCTTTTTGAATGCCTGATGTATTGGGTGCAATATCGGATAAAATGACATCAATGGGGCCTTGCAATGCTTTAATAATAGCAGCTTGTGTGCTGAGGTCATTAAAGTCACCTTGAATGATTGAAACATGAGGAATGGCTTTCATCTCGAGTAGATCACAGGCAACCAAAGCGCCTTGAGTGCCGATGCATTGGGCTGCGAAGACGCTCCAAGCGCCTGGCGCTGCACCTAAATCCAGCACACGCATGCCGGGTTGGATTAAATGAGTTTTAAGTTGTATTTCTTCAAGCTTGAAGTGCGCACGCGAACGCAAGCCTTGTTGATGCGCTTGTTTGACAAAAGGGTCTTGATGGTGTGCTTTCAGCCAACGGTGGCTACTGTCAGATCGTTTAGGAGGCATGAGGTCGCATTATCTTGTGTTCAAAAAGAATATAACTGAATTGAGCGCTTTTCCATAGTCTTTTGTCATTGACCGTAGTTTGATGCGACATTCAGTTTGAATATATTGAGGGGATTGTATGAATTGAGTATAAATCTTAATTCCTCATTCAAATGAGTTTGAATGAGGTTTAAGCGTTATCACTTTTCTCTGTTAGAGATGAGGTGTATCATTTACTGATGTTTCTGAAGATTGAACAGGTGCTTCTATTCCAGCTGTTGTTGGTGTTGTTTGAGATGGAGCAAGTGCCGCAGCGCTGAGTACATTCAAAGGCGGACATTCTACCAACTCTGTTTCAATGCATGTAGTAAGTGCTACACCGTTAAAGCTAACGGCATTATCGAACACCCCCATTTTTTGAATTAGTGTTCCTGAATTTTGGCAGTTTGTCATGACCCTGAGTGCGGTATTGAGTGCAGCTGCATCATG
>MDTD01047731.1_pt1 | contig 26897 bp, 26 predicted proteins | sample 811221 | NCBI WGS metagenome assembly MDTD01 (sample SAMN05326646, study PRJNA326480) | marine metagenome | isolation source: seawater | place: Pacific Ocean: South West | collected 2011 | reverse complement strand
TGCCTCTTCCTCTTTTCTCAAACGCTCTGCTTCTGCTTCAGCGGCAAGTCGTGCCTCTTCCTCTTTTCTCAAACGCTCTGCTTCTGCCTCTGCTGCAGCTTTTGCGGCTTCAGCCGCTAATCTTTTCTCTTCCTCCAACCGAATACGTTCTTCTTCTGCTTTGATCCTAGCCTCTTCGGCAAGTCTTTTTTCTTCAAGTAACCTTGCTTCCTCTTCCTCTCTCTTCTTTTTTTCTTCCTCTGCTAACCTCTTTGCTTCTTCAGCAGCTTCTCGAGCTTTTTCTTCTTCCAAAGCTAATCTTGCCAACTCCTCCTCTTTTTCTTTTCTTGCTGCCTCAACTTTACGTTTTTCTTCTTCAATTCTGGCTTTCTCTTCTTCAAGTGCTGCTTTAGCTTCTTCAGCTTTTCTTTTTTCCTCCTCGGCAGCCAATAGAGCTCTTTCTTTTTCTGCCTCGGCAGCTGCCTTTTTTGCTTCCTCTTCTTTCTTTTTCTTTTCAAATTCAGCAGTAGCCAACTCTTCTTCCTTTAGTTTCTGTTCTTTTTCGAAATTTTTATCTTTTTCTCTAATCTTTTTTTCTAATTCTCTCAATTCCTCTGTTACCTCATCGTCATAATCCCAATCGTAATCAAACATTCCAATTTTTTCAATATAATTTACCTTTGCAACAGGTTTTTCAATATTTTCCTTAGACCCATCCAAAGGCTGCTCAATCATTTTCAAATCCAAATCACTGGACATATTTTCAGCCTTTTCATTACTAGGAAGCTGAGTATTGACTGTAAAATTTATAGTAACATAGCCCTCTCTTTCAATAACTACTTTATAAGAATTATTAAAAGGAAAGTATAACAAAACCCTGCCTCCTTCGGTAGTACCAGTTTTAATTTCAACCTTTTGTCCATTTTGATCAAAAACTGTGATGATAGGATCTTTAACCCTTTTCTTTGCTTTTAAAAAAGTAGCCAATTCAAGAGTTGAACCACTACTCTGAGCTATAGAGCTTTCGGCGAAGAAAAATATCAAAAATATACTCAAAAAGATTTTATTCATAATTAAAGACTGCATCGATATTATACGTAAATGAAACTTAATATGTTCCTAAAAAAGTCAAGATTTATGCCAATGATTTAAGCTGATCAACAATAGTTTTTTTTTCGTGGTGCCAATTTACATCATAATTGTTTTCATGTTCAATAATTGCAGTAAGTAAATTATTTAAAAAAAGAATATTTTGTTTTGATTTTGGATACATGGTTTTATGTTGAAATGAATTCAATAATTTTTGAGATTGATTACAAAACCTATTAAAATCCTTTGAACCTATTCCTTTTTTTATTTTTTCCCAAACAATTTCAATTGCTTTTTCATTTGGATGTACTAAATCATTATTAAAAAAAGAGTAATCTCTCAACTCGTCAATTACAACTTCATAAATTGGAAGGTACTCAACATTTTTAAATTGAGATGCCATTTGATTACAAAGAATAATTAAATTGGATTTACTTAATGAATTCTCCATCATACCTTCTTTTGTATGTCTTACAGGACTTACTGATAATGAAATTTTAATACTAGGATTAACTTGGAATATTTTTTTTAAAATTGGTTTTAAATATTCAATCATATTAGAAACCGAAGAAATTTCCTTTTCAAAATCACGTAAAGGCTGTTTATGACAATTTGCAACAGGCAAACTCTCAAACTTCCTTAATATTGATGAACCAAAAGTTAAAAATAATCGACTTGAACTACTTAGTTCTGAATCCAATTCCCTTAATTTTTTATTTGCAAAATCAACAGATTCGTTTCTTTCATACTTGGCGCATTTTCCACTGAGCTCATAATTGAACCAATAATCTTGATATTCAAAAAAATCTTTCTCATTAAAATAATTTTTATCCAAAGCTCTTTTCAAAAGTCCAAAAAGCGGAATGGGATGGAAAACAACACCAAGTGGATTAATTGAAGTATTCAAATGATAACTTTGAAACTTTTTCCCAATATTTTCTGCAAAACAAGATCCTAAAAACAATGATTTGTCCTGAACGTTTAAATTTGAAAAATTAGATAAAATATTAAGCTCTGTTCTATTCATATCTTAAATTTGTAACAAATATAATTATGAAAACAGAGGATTGCTTTTATTTTGGAAAAATTGGAAAACCAAAAGGTTTCAAAGGAGAGGTTAATATAATCATCGATAAATCTGCACCGATATCACCATCCAGCCTGAATGAAGTTTTGATTTTAATTGGAAAAAAGCTAATAAATTACCCACTGAAATCCTATAAACTGTCTCCGAAAGGAAACGCTATCGCACAATTTGAAGACATCAATAGTGAATCCGATGTAAATCGAATCAAAAATCTTCCAATTTACCTGCCAAAAAGAATACTGCCAGAATTAGGAGATAGCGACTACTACCTTCACGATCTCGTCGACTGCACTGTTACCGATTTGAAATATGGGGAAATTGGAATTGTTAGAGAAGTCAGTACTCAAACTTCTCAAATAATTTTGTTCATCGAAACTAAAAAAGATGAAATTGTTGTTCCCTTTGTGAATGATTTTATAATCAATGTAAATACATCAAACAAAGAAATCAATTTAAATTTACCAGAGGGGATAATTAGTCTAAATGAATAAATTCATCAAACCATTTCGATTTAAAAAATTTACAATTCATCACGATAAATGTGCAATGAAGGTTGGTTTTGACGGAGCGTTGCTTGCCGCTTGGGCACAACACAGCAAGCCAAATCAAATATTGGACATTGGGTCAGGAAGCGGGTTGATATCATTAATTTTGAGGCAACGCTACCCAAATGCAAACATAACTGCCATAGAGCCAAATAAAAACGCGTTCATTCAATCTGAAATCAATTTCAAGAACTCTCCTTTTGAAAAAGAAATATTTCTTTTTCAAAAGGAGTTGCAATCTTTTTCAACGAAAAAAAAGTTTGAATTAATTTTGTCCAATCCTCCTTTTTTTTCTGAGGATACAGAGAGTAAAGATTCCGATAGGAATCAAGCTCGACAGGAAAAATATTTGCCCTTGGCTGACCTTTTATCGAATGTTCAAGCATTGCTCAATAACAATGGAAAATTTTTTCTTATTTATCCGACCTGGGAAACAAATAGAGTGTTGTATGAAACTGACAAAACTAAACTGTTCATAAAGAAACAAACTACAATTTATTCAAGCAGACAAAAACCCTCAAAGAGAACAATTTTTGAATTCCAACTTGAACCATGTAATAAAACATGCCAGGAATTCGAATCCGGAAATCAAGACATTGGCTATACCCAAAAATACGCTGAGCTTATGAAAGAACTATATATTATTTTTTAACATTGTCCTGCCCTTGTCTTGTAAAACAGCTTGACATAAATTAAAGTTCACATTACATTAGTTTAGTGATTTCAAAAGTTTTGACATTTTTTCAAATGTTTTTTTGCTTGTTCAGTTTTGGTCAGAGCAATTGTACTTTCCAAAAAATGAACGATACAACACTGTGCTCTCCAGGACAAATTGAAATATGGGTTAAAGGAAGTAATTTAGATAAAGTAAAGTGGGAAGGTGAAAACATCCTTGTTGACGACACCCTATATTCCATAAAAGCTGCTGTCTCTGAATCAACCACCTTTTATGTAAGCAACAGAATTTTAGATTCAGAAAACCTTGTTATCAATGGTGATTTTGAATCAGGAAATCAGGATTTCACATCGAATTATTGGTCAAGTTGTTTTCAAGGAAGCATGCCACAAGGAAGCTATTGCATAAACTCAAGAACAGATACATACTGGTCAACATGGAACAGTTGCAGTGATAGAAATCAGCCTGGAACGGGAAATATGTTTGTAACAGACGGTGCTGTCGTACCCGATGAAGAAATTTGGTGCCAAACCGTAATAGTAGATCCAAATACCGACTATGCACTGTCCGCATGGATAACTCCTGTTTTAAACTTAAACAACGCAATATTACAGTTCACTATTAATTCCGATACAATTGGTGAATCCTTCACGGCAAAACCAACGGAGTGTCAATGGAATGAATTTTTTGAAATTTGGAATTCAGGAATAAATACAAGTGCTAAAATTTGCATAACTAATGAAAATAGGGCAAGCAACGGAAATGACTTTGCGATGGACGACATCGCCTTGAATAAGGTTTGTTATCAACGTGATTCTGTTCGTGTTACCGTTATTGATTCAATTAGTTTTGAACTAAATAATGACACAAGTATATGTCCTGGTGATAACATTAATCTTACAGCAGACACACTTTTTGATAATGACTTCACTTACAACTGGTCAACGGGAGAAAGCAGCAAAGATATAACTGTATCAACACCGGAAATCTACCATTTAACGGTTACCCACTTTTCGGGTTGCTCTGGTGCAGACACTACAAAAATTGAAAAGATTGCAAACCCTGAAAGCAAATTATACGAAGATACCACAGTATGCTTATCAATTAAAGGCGGTTTAGATTTGAATCCTGGCTCTGCAAAATGGTTTTTGTGGAATCATCCGAACGGTACAGATACCTCACAAATATTTAAAGCTGAGATTCCCGGTATATATGATGTAACCTTATTTAACGGAACAAATTGTTTTACCACCGATAGAGTTGAAATAAAAAATTTTTGCGCCACTGAACTTTTTATTCCAAACTCATTTACCCCAAACGGAGATGACAGAAACGACACATTTGGTGCAGAAGCCATTGAAACTTATTATTATCACCTACAAATTCTTAATCGTTTTGGGAAAATTATTTTTGAAAGTTTCGATATACAAAACAGGTGGTCGGGAGACGATGCACCAGAAGGCGTTTATGTATATTATCTTGATTATCGTCTAGTAAATAAAGAGTTTGGAGTTTTGAATAACTTTAGAAAAATTGGAACCGTTACATTAATTCGTTAACGGTGATAAACATTTATTCTTTTTTATAACACTTTAGTTGACAATACTTCTTAATGTGAAGTTTAACGTCTTATATTTGCATCTTAAATTACACTGGAATGAAAAATAACATTGCATTAGGAATATTAGGAACAGCTGTACTAATCTTATACATTTTACAGTTCAAATCTCCGGTATCCACGACAAGCGCTGATGCGGACAAAGTAGAAATTGCCGACTCCACTTCAATTGATTCCAGCGCTTCAATAGTCACCCTTAGTGACTCCACTTTTTTGGACAGCTTAAAAGAAGCTGATTACAGCAGAATTGGATTTATTAATATGTTTAAAGTTGTTGATCAATGTCCAATGCTAAAAAAAGACATTCAAGTATTAGAGAAAAAGCAAATCAATCTGCAAAGAAAAGAAGCACAGATTTACAAAGATTTCGAAGCATACAGACAGAAAAAAGAACGAGATTTAAAACTTATGCAAGAGCAAGGTTTATTGGACCAGATGACATATCAGATGGAATTAAAACAAATGGGAGAAAAGCAAGCTGAGGCCGAACAAAAAGTATTGGCCTTAAAACCAAAAGCAGAAGAGTTACAGAAATCTCAAATGACAATTACTCAAAAGAGAAACGATATCGTTCAAAAAGCGCTTGATAAAATCAATGAAAAACTTCAACTTGACTTCGTACTTGTACAAGATGGAATGAACACTTCTGTTTTTCCACTTAATGCAAAAAACGACATAACCGATCAGATTATACTGGTAGTAAACAACAAATAAAATATGTTTATAGCTCAAGAAAAAAAGAAGAATAATATTCTTGAATATATTCTATATATGTGGCAGGTTGAAAATATAATCAGGGCCTGCCGTTTCGATATCAATATAATTAAATCAAATGTTATTTCGCAATACGGGTTAACCGAAAACGATAAAGAATTAGTTGTGGATTGGTACAGTGATTTAATTCATCAAATGAAAAGCCAAAACTTACAGCAATCCGGTCATTTAGCATTCACACGAGACATAATCACTGAACTTGCATTACTGCACCAGACATTACTTAAAAATTTTCAAGACAAATCGTACAACCCACTTTACAACAATGCAAAAGCAGATATATACGATTTACAAAAAAAACAGCCTAATAACGCAACAGAAATCGAAGCTTGTGTAAACGGAATGTTCAGTCTTTGGATTTTAAAACTTGAGAAAAAAGAAATCTCGCAAGAAACTCAAAAATCGTTTCAAAGAATCAGTAAAATGCTAACAAGACTTGGTAAAAATTATCACGAAATGATGAAGCAAAAGTGATTACCTAGGGTTTTATTTTTTGATAAAGTATTTCGTCTTCAAACCCATTGGTGGTTTTAATCCAATCTTTTTTGACTCCCACCTTTTGATATCCAAGGCCTTCAAAAAGCTGCAAACTTACTTTATTTTTTGAACCGATATTGGCATAAATTTGTTTTAAATCCAAATGCTTAAAGCAGTATTCTTCAAGAATAGATAACGCCTCTCGAGCATAACCTTTCCCCCTTGATTTCTCGTCAACTAAAACACCCACTCCAACCCTCTTGTGTTTGGGCTCAAATTCAAACAAATCAATTAAACCTATCGAGTCGCTATTTTTGTTCTCAATAACTAACCTGAGTTGCTTGGATGTATATATGTCCAAATGCTGAGTTTTTAAATATTGCATTAGAACAAATTTTGAAAAAGGGACTAAAGTATGACTAACTTCCCAAACCTCGGGATTATTTTCCCAAGAGTATATTAAATCTAAATCCGATGGTTCCAGAGCTCTTAAAGCGACTTTATGACCGACCAACAACATATGGCAAACATAGAAAAAAAACCCAGACGCGTAAACCGAAATTTATAATTTACTACCGCTTTAAATAAATTGTTTTTGAAGAGATTGATGAATTGCCTCATTAACTTCAAAAACCGAATAACGTTGCATCAAGAGTTCGTCATTACAAATTGCACCGCTTAAGTTCATTTGATAATACCCTTCGATAACACCTTGATCTTGTAATTTGGGAAGTAAATCAAAAATTAAATGAACATCGTGAATTTCTGTTTGATAAGCGGAATTCATAAATTCTTTTATTGGACTCAAACAAGTAGCTGCTCCTACGTCAACCCTGGGATAAGCTTTAACAACTTTTCTTACTGAACTCAACATTTGTTCATCCGTGTAAATGACAGGTAGCTTGAGGCGTACAAAAACACTTTCAATACTATGCTTCTTGATGTAGTTTAAATAAAGACTCACATCTTTATCAAAAGTTGGACCTTTGGTACTTATACCGTAAACTTTTCCCGAAACCGTTAAGGAAAGATGAGGAGGAATAGTTCTGGCATTCAATATCAGCAAATAAACACCGTTGTATAATTCCTGTTCATCAAGAGGCTTTAAATTAAGTATTTTGAATTCAGACATTTATAACCCCTTTAAAAACATACTCAGCCGGCCCTTCCAGCCAAATGTTTTCATATCCATTGCCTGACTTTTGAAATTTAACTTTTAAATTCCCTCCTTTGGCACTTACATTGAGTTGACTACCCTTAAATTGTCCAGTAACATGAGCAGCCAGAACAGCTGCTGTAACTCCCGTTCCACATGCCAAAGTTTCGTCCTCCACACCTCTTTCGTATGTACGAATGTATAATTTACCGTTGTCTAAATTGATAAAATTAACATTAGTTCCATCATTTTTAAATCGATCATTGTACCTAATTTCACGAGCCTTTTGAATAATATCAAATTTTTTAAGATTAGATTCAAAAGCGACATAATGGGGTGATCCTGTATCCATAAAACAGTAACCAGGACCCTTTTCTATATCCTTAACATCAATCATCTTCAAACTTATCCATTCCCCGTACTCAGTTTTAAATGAATTTGCATCATGAGGACCATCTACTGCTAAAAAATGACAACTTTGACCTACCACTCCGATATCCTTTGCAAAAGAAACAATACAGCGTCCTCCATTACCACACATTGAGGATTCATTTCCGTCAGAATTGAAATACACCATCTCAAAATCATAACCGCTTTTATTTCTTAAAAGCATTAAGCCATCAGCTCCTATACCAAATCTTCGATTACATAGAAACTTTACCAATTCAAAATTTGAGCGATCAAAACTTTCTTCTCTGTCATCAATAATTACAAAGTCATTGCCTGCTCCTTGGTACTTGTAAAACTCGATTTTCATGATTATTGATTGCGTTAACATTTCTTAACAAGCGAAATTAACACTTTTTAACCGGACACTTGTAAACTCGAGGCTTTATCATCGTTAATTTTAAAAACATAATAATTTTTCGGCACAGCGCTTGATAAATTACGATTAAAAATCTTAAGTGTAAATGAAAAAATTTAGCCATAATATAATAACAGCAAGCCTTGGAGCCGCCATTGCCCTTGGAGGTTTTCACCTAATAAACAACCTAGAAAAAGAAGAAACAACAAAGAAACCTATTGTTGTTTCAGAGCAACCAAAAATTCAACTTTCAAAAGCTTCTGTATCTAGCGCTAAAGCAATGCCTACCTTTGAATCAGCGGCTGAACAAACTGTAAATAGTGTAGTTCATATAAAAACAATTGCCACTCAACAGGGAAGTCACCAGCAGTATGATCCATTTCAGGAGTTCTTTTTTGGACGACCTCAAAACCTTCCAAAACATGAAGTTTCGGGCTCAGGTTCAGGTGTGATAATATCTGAGGACGGATACATAGCAACGAATAACCACGTGGTAGAAGGTGCTACTAAAATTGAGGTGACCCTCAACGACAAAAAAACTTACAACGGAACAATAATAGGAACAGACCCGACAACGGATTTGGCTTTAATTAAAATTGAGGAAAAAAATTTACCAGCCATTTATTACGGAAATTCAGATGATGTAAACATAGGCGAATGGGTACTCGCTGTTGGAAATCCATTTAATTTAACTTCAACAGTAACAGCTGGAATTGTATCGGCCAAGGGAAGAAATATCAATATATTAAAAGAGGACTATGCCATTGAAAGTTTCATTCAAACCGATGCTGCTGTAAATCCAGGAAATTCAGGTGGTGCTCTTGTTAATCAAAATGGAGAATTGATCGGTATAAATACCGCAATCGCATCTAACACAGGATCTTATACAGGATATTCATTTGCTGTCCCTGTAAATATGGTGAAAAAAATCATGGGAGATTTAGCTAAGCACGGAACCGTTCAAAGAGCATTATTGGGTGTTCAAATACGGGAAATCAATCAAGATCTGGCTGAAAAAAATGATATTTCCAACCTTGAAGGTATATACATCTCCAAGGTAATGAATGAAAGCTCTGCTGAAGATGGTGGGTTGCAAGAAGGAGACATCATACGCTCATTAAATGGTGTAAAAGTTAAATCACCCTCTGAGCTTCAGGAAAAAATTGGGCAGTACCGACCTGGTGATGTTGTTAATGTAGAATATGAAAGAGACGGAGAAACTAAAAATGCCTCATTAACTCTCAAGAATAAATTAGGAACAACTGAATCAATAGCGAAAGAAATACTATTTCTTGGAGCTAAGATCGGAAAAGTATCTTCGAAAGAAAAAAAGAATCTCGGAATTAACGGAGGTGTAAAAATAGACGAAATAAAAAATGGAAAGTTACTGCAGCAAGGCGTGAAAAAAGGATTCATCATTACAAAAGTTAACCACAAGGAAATAAAATCACCCGATCAACTCATAGCTACTCTTAAATCACTTAAAGGAGGTGTTTTAATTGAAGGAATTTACCCAAGTGGTGCTAAAGCATACTATGGATTCGGAATTTAAAAACAATGTTCTCAATCAGCTTCATTAGCTGGTTCTTTTTTAAACCTTTGTGGTTTGTATTGTTCTCAGCCCCCCAATTTTAACCCAACGGGGGGCTTACTTTTTATACTCCAACCGTCCAAGAAGTTCAACAATTTCTTTCGCCTGCCGAACGTCGTGGACACGGAGAACGCTTGCACCCTTTAAAATACCGAGAGTATTCAAAACCGTTGTTCCATTCAGTGCTTCATTAGGCGACGTTTTCAACACCTTATAGATCATAGACTTTCTACTTATACCCACTATGAAAGGACGATTTAAGCTCCCGAAATGCTCCAGGTTATTCATTAACTCATAATTTTGTTCCAAAGTTTTTGAAAATCCAAAACCAGGATCAAGAATTAAAGGGTGCTCTGAAGAAAGAGCCTTAACTGAGTATGTCAACTCAGAAATGACTTCTTTTATCAAATTATGATAATTACATTTGGATTGCATGTTTTGAGGGTTGCCTCTCATATGCATAGCTATATAAGGAATATTATATTCTCTTATCCATGAAATCATTTTATGATCCAAGTTTCCTGCTGAAATATCATTTACCCATGTCGCGCCTTTATTAAAATTCTCCTCAGCAACCTTTTTACGAAATGTATCAATAGATATTTGTACATCAGGAAACGATTTATGAATGGCCTCAACGACGGGTGTCGTTCTATCCATTTCTTCTTCCATGCATACTTCTTGAGCCCCTGGTCGAGACGAATATCCCCCAACATCAATAAAATCAACCCCTGAAGCAATCATCTTTTCTGCACTTCGAACAGCATTTTCCAAAGAATTGTGTTTACCACCATCAAAAAAAGAATCAGGGGTTACATTTAGAACGCCCATTATCTTCGGTGTTGAAAAATCAATAATTTTATCACCGATTTTAACGCTCTGTTTAGTAGAAAATGGACTATCTTTCAAAAACATATTCAGCAAAAATAAAAAATGAATAATACAGTCAATGAATTTAATGTAATCATAGCTAAATGTTCCGATTTATTTTTAAAAAAAATGAAGGACTACGGGACAGCCTGGAGAATTTTAAGAACCACTTCTTTAACCGACCAAATATTTATAAAAGCACAAAGAATTCGAACACTTGAACAAGTAGGCGAATCAAAGGTTGATGAAGGAATAGTTCCTGAATACATAGGTATTATTAACTACTGTGCTATGGCGCTGATACAATTAGAGCTCGGAGCCTCTGTGAATGAAGATACAGACGAAGATAAAATTGCTCAGTTGCATGCAAAAGGGCTTCAAACTGCGAAAGATTTAATGGCCAACAAAAACCATGATTATGGAGAGGCATGGCGCGAAATGAGAGTAAGTTCCTTAACCGACTTAATTTTAATGAAAATTTTACGCGTTAAATCAATCGAAGACAACCAAGGAAAAACAATTGTAAGTGAAGGCCTCGATGCAAATTATTTGGACATGATTAATTATTCTATTTTTGCTTTAATACGAATGGGCGAAGCTGAAAACAGTTAATTTATAGTTAAATATGTTAAACATTAACATAAAAAAAATTGGTATTTACTAAATTCAGAGAAACAGTTTAAGATGCATTTCGGTATTAAAATAATCATTTGGATATTCCGATTTTTAGTTGGTGGCCTTTTTATTTTTTCAGGATTAATAAAAGCTAACGACTCTTTAGGTTTTTCATACAAACTGGAAGAATACTTTATTGAATTTGGAACAATATTCACTCAAAATGACTTGGGGTTTCTTGCTGCCCCAATGAAATGGATGGAGGCAATTTCCCTTCCTCTAGCTATGTTTATCGTCGTACTTGAAATTGTACTAGGTATACTAACAATTACAGGGTCTAAAATGAAGCAGGTATCTTTTTTACTCCTTGCTCTAATTATTTTCTTTACGTTTTTAACTTTTGCAAGCTGGAAGTGGGAACTAGTGAAATCATGCGGATGTTTCGGAGACTTCATTCCATTAACGCCATTCGAAAGCTTCATTAAAGACTTAATACTTTTAATTCTAATCATACCAATAGTACTTACAAGTCGAAACATCAAATCAATTCTCACTCCAACGGGTGATCGATTGACTATACTCTCTTCTTTTGTTGTTTTCTTCCTTTTTACATTTTACGCATACAATCACCTCCCTTACAGTGACCATAGAGCATATAAAGTTGGAAATAGGTTGACTGAACAAATGCAAAAAAAACCCGGAAATCCACTGACCTTATATAAACTTCAAAATATAAACAATGGAGCCGTAACCGAAATGGCAAATTATCCTGACGATTATCAAAATTGGAAGCCTTATATAAATCCTGAGGACTCTTTGGAAAAATATTTTAGGTCCGTTGACGAAGAACTCACCATAAAACATATTAAAGTAAAATCAACTGGCCAAAAGAATCGAGTTACAGAAATACCGGATGAACTGTCAGAAGACTGGGAGATCATAAAAGAGGAAACAAACGTTTATTTTCCGGATCTTGACCCTAAAATTTATGACTTAACTGCTGAATCAATCGAAGATAATTTTGAAAACAAAATTAATGAAATGTTAAACGACACAAACTTCAGACTTGTTCTTGTAATTCGTGATTTAGACTTTTTTGGTGATTTTAATTTAGCAAACGATGGTTGGCATTTTAAAAAGTCTTCAGAAAATGAAAAATATTATAAACAGTTTCAGTCACTATACTATGACTTCAAAAAGGAGCATAAAGTTTACACAACTATTTTAACCTCAGAAAACGACATAAACAAGATTGATGCTTTTAAACAAGGATTGAAAACCCGTGTGAAATTTTATTTTTGTGACGACAAAGAATTAAAAACAATGATCCGGTCAAGTCCTGGATTATTTTTGTGGAAAAAAGATTTGGTTTTAGGGAAATGGCATTACTATGATTTTCCGACCTTTAATGAAATAAAAGAAGATATACTAAATTAAATTAAATTATGGCACGTAAAATTGTTGCAGGAAACTGGAAAATGAATAAAACTGTTAACGAAGGAGTACAGTTGGTTGAAGAATTAAAAAATGAACTTGCAAAGGTCGATACCAGTGATGTTACTGTTGTTGTTTCACCACCTTATGTAAACTTATCTGAAGCCGTGAAAACAGCTCAAGGTTCACCCGTTAATGTTTCTGCTCAAAATGTACACCAGGAAGAAAGTGGGGCTTATACGGGAGAAATATCTGCTCAAATGTTGAAAAGTGTTGGTGTTGGTTACGTAATCATTGGACACTCCGAAAGAAGAGAATATTTTGGTGAGAACGCAACAGACATTGCAAAAAAAGTAGATGCAGTTATTACTCAAGGCCTAACACCAATATATTGCTGTGGAGAAGTAAAAGAAGAAAGAGAAAGCGGTAATCAAAACGAGGTTGTAGGAGGACAAATTAGCTCGGAACTTTTTCACTTATCTCCCGAAGATTTTGGAAAAGTTGTAATTGCCTATGAGCCAGTTTGGGCAATTGGCACAGGCTTAACAGCATCTCCGGATCAAGCTCAGGATATGCATGCGTTCATAAGAGATTTCGTTTCAGAAAAATATGGTCAAGAAATTGCCGAAGAAACTTCAATCTTATATGGTGGTTCTTGTAAACCTTCAAATGCTGCGGAAATATTTAGTAAAAAAGACGTGGATGGAGGTTTAATTGGAGGTGCATCTTTAAAAGCAGAGGATTTTGTGGGAATAATCACCGCATTCAATTAATGGACTATCAAAAAATAACTGTTACCATTCAACCCAGGACACCCTGGGTTGATGTTTTTATTGATGAATTAAGCGAATTGGGTTGCGACAGCTTCGAAGAAACAAAAAAAGGTTTTAATGCTTATATACCAAATCATGAATTGAATGAGAATTTAAAAAACCATCTTAAGTCTCTGGTTAAAAACAAAAATTTTCAATTCGATTACACATTGGAAAAAATTCCTTCCAAAAATTGGAACGAAATTTGGGAAAAATCATTTGAGCCTATTATAGTTGGAGACTGGTGCTCAATTTTAGCCCCTTTTCATGAAACTAAAAAAACAACAAACCATACAATTATAATTGAGCCAAAAATGTCTTTTGGAACGGGCCATCACGAAACAACATACATGATGGTTGAAACAATGAAATCAATTGATTTCCAAAAGAAAAAGGTTTTAGATATGGGTACAGGTACCGGAATACTGGCCATTCTGGCAAAAAAAATGAATGCTGAATACGTTGAGGCTATAGATATTGATTCTGAAGCAGTAGAAAACTGTGTCGAAAATGCATCCAGAAATCATGTTGAAGTAGTAAGTAAGTTGGGCAGCAAAGAACACATAAAAGGCAAACTCTTCGATACTATCCTGGCAAACATAAACCGTAATATTTTACTGGAACAGATGCCTTTATATGGGCAAAGCTTAAAGCCTGGCGGCATGTTGATTTTAAGTGGTTTTTTAACTGAAGACGAACAAACCGTTACTGCAGCTGCAAAAAAAGAGAATATTATCCTTTCCGATAAAAAAAATAAAGAAAATTGGTTATGCTTAGCTTTTATAAAAGAATAATTTTTTTAGTTGCCATATTAATCATCCCCTCTTTTTCTATGGCTCAATCGTTTGATAAATTCTCCTCTAAAAAAGAGGAATTTATTGTAGAGTTAGAAAAGTTTTTTGAAAAAACAAGTGAAGAAGAAGCCTCGAAAATAATGGCTGAATTTAAGGCTATTTGGCCAATGGATTTAGTAACGCCTAAAAAAGAAGAAAAAATATACAAACAGGCAAACCTCACCTTTCAATCTCGATTAAAAAAACTAGGAGCAAAAAGTACATTCATATATGGTTTTGAGAGTGGTAAACTAAACAATTACCAAATTCAAATGATTATTATGATGTGTAATAAAATGCTTGAGAAAAGGATGAAGGCCATACCGGACTTTAAAAGCTATATTTATTCAGTAATTAGCTTTTTCACGACGTATCAAACCGAGGATTCTTTTGATACCTGGAACATCACGGTAAACAAACTCATCAATGAAAAAAAGAGGTATTTTACCGTATTCTTAAACAACTGTAATAATATTTTTCTCTTCAACGCTGTTTATATTACTAAAAATGTAAAGTGGCAAGGAACTTCTCTGACATTTTCATTCGATTACGATAGTTTACCAAAAGTTGTATTTCCAAAAATGGATTTGTTTTGTGTTGCAAAAGGAGATACCTCAAGAATTTTTAAAACAAAAGGCGCCTTTTACCCCACAATAGGAAAATGGGCCGGAAAAGGAGGAAGAGTACTCTGGACAAGAGCTGGCATACCCGAGTCCAAGTCTTATGCGGACTTAAGTAAATATTCCATTGAATTAAAATCTTCAAAATTTTCTGCTGACTCAGTTGATTACCTGAACAAAAAATATTTCAACTATCTGATTAAGGGAAAACTGGAAGACAAACTAATGGCTAATGTCGACACCTCAAATGCAACTTACCCAAGATTTTATTCCTACTCGGGTAAAGTTTTAATAGAAGAATTGGAAGACAGCATCGACTACGAAGGTGGTTTCATGATAAAAGGAGATAAGTTTATTGGTAAAATAGTTGAAGGGATACCGGCCAAAATAACCATTAAAAAAGGAGGTAAACCATTTTTAGTTGCCAAATCAAATTCTTTTATGATTAATGATAAAAGAATCGGAACAAGGTATGCAGCTATAAAAATGTACTTGGATACTGACTCCATTTTTCATCCTGCTCTCCAACTGAAGTTCATTACAAAAAAAAGAGAACTCACTCTTTATCGAGAAGGGAAAGGAATAGGTGCATCTCCATACTACAATACCTTCCATAAAGTGGATATGGAAATCGAATGGTTAAAATGGAACATCGATAAAAACTACATGGACTTTCTTACCATTCCAGGTTCAAGTTCTGGTCTTATGACCTTAGAATCCAATAGCTTTTACTCAAATGAGAAATTCATGGCTATTCAAGGTTTACAAGAAGTTCATCCACTGTACAACATCAAAAAATTCGTAATGACTGAAAATGCAGGCGACAGAACTTTTAAAGACGATCAGCTTGCCAATTTTTTAAGTAAAAATCACGAATCTGTCCAACGCTCATGCGTTCGACTGGCAAGTAAAGGATTTTTAATTTATGATGTAGTTGAAGGAAAAGTAACTGTACAAGACCGATTGTTTGAGTGGATGAATGCAAAATCAAAAAAAGGAGATTATGATAACATCCAAATCGTCTCCAATATTAAGGGAGAACCAAACGCAAGTATGAACCTCGTCAATTACGATATAGAAATTAAAGGCGTTAATGGTGTTGCAATCAGTAGAGCCCGAAAAACAGGTTTCATACCTCAAAACCAGACATTGAAACTCCATAGAAACCGAGGTATGTCTTACAGTGGAATTACAAGATCAGAGCGATATGAATTTTGGGGAAAGAAGTTTAAGTTCAATTACGACGAATTTTCGGTGACATTGGAGGAAGTAGACTCTGTAAGGTTAAAAGCAGGTTATGAAGCACAAAAAAAGGTTACGCCAGACGGAAGAACTCTTATGCCAATGATAATGGTTCAGAGCGTTATTGAAGACGTTTCTGGAAAATTAGAAATTGATAAACCTTCAAATAAATCTGGGACTTTATCGGATTCATTCCCTCAGTATCCCCTATTCCACTCATACAAAAAATCATACGTACGCTACAACAAACGAAATCTTAGAGGGGGTGCCTATGATCCCGATAAATTTTATTTTCAATTGGATACATTTACCGTAGATTGCCTTGGAACCTTTTCCAATGAAGGTGTAAAATTCTCAGGGACTTTTAATTCAGGAGGTATATTCCCAGAATTCAAGGAAAATTTAACCCTAATGCCGGAAGACCACTCGTTAGGTTTTGAAAGAAAAACTCCACCTGAAGGTTATCCGATATACGGAGGTAAAGCTACGTATAAAAACAACATTGTTCTCAGTAACAGAGGTTTGATGGGTGATGGAGATTTTGAATACATAACGAGTATTTCAAAATCAAAGGCTTTCATATTTTTTCCAGATTCCATGAACGCACTAGCAGAAAGTTCAAATATAGCTCCACAATCTTCAGGTGTACAATATCCAAAGGTTGAAGGTAGAGATGTCAAGATAGCGTATTATACTGATAAAGACTTCCTTAACATTAAAAAAAGAAAAATTCCGATGACTATGTATGATGGAGAAGCTCAGATGCATGGTATTTTAAAATATGACCATAAAGAGCTTACTGGAGATGGTCTAACGGAATTTAACAATGCCGTTTTAAAATCAAGACTTTTTGAATTTCAAAACATGACTTTTAATGCTGATACTTCTGATTTTAAATTAAAAGTTGATTCAACATTAGTAAAAGAATCAGATAGTGGAGATGGAATAGCATTTTCTACAAATGACGTAAATGCAAAAATTGATTTTAACAAACGAGAAGGTGAATTCGTTGCAAACGGAGGTGCTTCGTTCGTAGATTTTCCTATGAATCAATACATCTGTTTCATGGATCAATTCAAATGGTTTATGGACAACTATGAACTGGAGCTGTCCACTACGGATAAATCGGCAAAGAAAAGCGACGGTGGTGCTGCTGAGGGCGGGCAGGATTTAGATTTGTCAGGTTCTGAATTTATATCCACTCATCCTGCTCAAGATTCACTTAGATTTATCTCACCAAAAGCAAATTACGACTTACGAGAATACATTATAAAAGCACATCAAGTAAAATTCATTAATTGCGCTGATGCCCGCATTTACACCAGCGACGGAGAAATTGAAGTGAAAAAAAATGCCAACATGAAACCCTTGGAGAATGCAAGAATCATTGCTAATGTAACTACTAAATATCATACCATTACCAGTGCTCGAGTAAAATTAAAAGCAAGAAGAGACTATGAAGCCGAGGGGGATTATGAGTATGTCGGTGGAGACGGTTCAAAACAACTCATTCATTTTAACAACATAAGAGTGGACTCATCTCTCCAAACCGTAGCAAGTGGTGATATACTTGAAAAAGATAATTTCATGTTGAGTAAACATTTCCATTATAAGGGAAGAACAAAGATTGAAGCAAATAAGGTAGGTATGAACTTTAAAGGAGCTGCATATCTCCAACACGATTGTAAAAACCTTGGAAAATCCTGGATTGGTTTCACTAGTGATATTGACCCATCTAACGTTATGATTCCTATTGAACCAAATATACAAGCATGGGTTCCTGGAAAAACAAAAGGTGCTAAATTGGGGGCAGGAGTTTTATTGAAAAACGATTCCACACATTTGTATTCAGCCTTCTTATCTCCGAAAAAATTTCACACTGATAACAGTTTAATATCCGCCGCTGGATTTTTAAATTTCAACGAAGAAATGAACGAATATCAATTATCGAACAAAAGTAAGTTGATCGAATCAAATTTCCCTGGGAACTTTACCGCTATGAATACCAAAACATGTGAAGTCCGAGGTGAAGGAAAAATTATACTTGGAAATGAAAAATTAGGTCAAGTTAACTTCACAAACTATGGCGAGATAAAACATGAACCAAAAAGTGACTCAATTACCATCGAAGGAGCTTTAGCAGTTGATTTTTTCCTTGATGAAAAAATGTGGACTCACCTGTTGGAAAATATACTTGGAAACCCTCAACTGGCACCTGTCGATAATACTCGACCGATATACGGAAAAGCCATTCGGGAAATGGCAGGTAAAGAAATTGGGGATAAGTTAGTCGCGCAACTTAATCTTTACGGAGCATTTAAAAAAGTTCCAAAAGAAGTTCGGCACAACATAATGTTCTCAGATATGAACATGTATTGGGATCAAAAAACTAAATCCTTCAAGTCAATAGGTGATTTAGGAATTGGTGTCATCGACAAAAAACAAGTGAATAAATACGTAAAAGGATACGTTCAGTTAAAACGTAAAAAAACCAAAGAGAGTCTTGCCATTTATATTGAAATTGAGGAAGGATTATGGTATTATTTCGAATACAGCAGTGGAGTAATGAGGGTAATTTCTTCTCAAGAGGATTTCAATGCAATAATATCTGAACTTAAACCGGATAAGAGAGAAGCAAAAGGAGAGAGAAGTCAAGGCCCCTACTCTTTTATGTTAGGAACAGAAAGAAGTAAGCGAAAATTTGTTGCCGCAATGGAAATTTAAAAGAAATTCCTCAAATGCCTTTCCTTCCATATTTTGAACAAATTGGACACTCCTCAGTTTTATGTCCTCGAGCTGGGCAATATTTTCTACCGAAAAAAATAATTTGAAGATGCAGTTCATTCCATAACTCTTTTGGAAATAAGCGTTTCGCATCCTTCTCGGTTTGCTCAACGTTTTTTCCATTACTCAACCCCCATCGATACATCAAACGATGAATATGCGTATCCACTGGAAATGCAGGAACATTAAAAGCTTGCGCCATAACAACCGATGCAGTTTTATGCCCTACTCCAGGCAAAGCTTCAAGCGACTCAAAGGATGCCGGAACCTTACCTCCGTGTTCATCTATTAAAATTTGGGAAAGCTCATAAATTGCTTTTGATTTTCTTGGCGATAACCCACAAGGCTTTATTATTTCTCTAATTTCGTCTATAGATAAGGTCAGCATATCCTTAGGGTTATCAGCCTTTTCAAAAAGTAAAGGTGTGATTTTATTCACTCGTTCATCGGTACATTGGGCTGAGAGTAAAACCGCAATTAATAAAGTGTAATCGTCCTTATGGTCCAAGGGAACTGGAGGTTTAGGAAACTCTGATTGAAGAATATTAATAATCTCCGAAACTTTTTCTGCCTTCTTCATGGACTAAAATTAATGAAAAACTAAAAAACCAAACATTAAATTTCGGTATTACAGCATAGCATATAACCTCATTTGATTTATTACATTTGCACACCAAAACTATTAACATGTCCAAACTTCAAGAAGAAATTGATTTAAGAAGAACTTTTGCAATTGTATCTCATCCAGATGCAGGTAAAACTACGCTTACAGAAAAGCTACTTCTTTTTGGAGGAGCAATCCAAACTGCAGGTGCTGTAAAATCCAATAAAATAAAGAAATCAGCCACCTCTGACTTTATGGAAATCGAAAAGCAAAGGGGAATATCTGTTGCTACCTCTGTAATGGGCTTTGATTATAAAGGATTGAAAATAAACATATTAGACACTCCTGGACACAAAGACTTTGCCGAAGACACCTATCGAACACTCACTGCAGCAGACTCAGTTATTGTCGTAATTGATGTAGCAAAAGGAGTTGAAGCACAAACCGAAAAACTTGTAGAGGTTTGTAAAATGCGAGACACTCCAATAATTGTTTTTATCAACAAACTCGATCGCTTTGGAAAAGACGCCTTTGACTTGTTGGATGAAGTTGAACAAAAATTAGGTATTAATGTTCACCCTTTATCTTGGCCGATAGGACAAGGAGATGACTTTCAGGGTGTTTACAACATATATGAAAAAGGTCTTAATCTTTTTTCCTCAGAAAACAAACAACATGTGAGTGATGTTTTGAGGGTTGAGGATATACAATCCAAAGAATTAGACGAAATTGTTGGTGATGAGCCTGCACAAACTCTCAGAGACGAACTTGAATTAATTGAAACGGTATATCCCGAATACACCAATGAAAAATATCTAGAGGGGAAAGTATCCCCTGTATTTTTCGGTTCAGCATTAAATAACTTTGGAGTTCAAGAATTACTCGAATGTTTTGTTCGAATTGCCCCAAAACCACAACCAAAAATGTCTGACCTTCGAGAAATATCTCCTTACGACAATAAGTTTTCAGGATTTGTATTTAAAATACACGCTAATATGGATCCTAAGCACCGGGACAGGATTGCTTTTGTTAAAATCGTATCTGGTAAGTTCACTCGAAACACAAATTATCTACACGTTCGAAACAATAAAAAATTAAAATTCTCAAATCCAACAGCTTTCATGGCTTCCAAAAAAGAAATTGTTGATGATGCTTACGCTGGAGATATTGTTGGATTATACGATTCTGGAAACTTTAAAATAGGAGACACTTTAACAGAGGGAGAAAAATTCATGTTTAGCGGAATACCTTCCTTCTCTCCAGAACAATTTAAGTATATCGATAATGCTGATCCAATGAAAACCAAACAGCTCAATAAAGGTATTGATCAGTTAATGGATGAGGGTGTTGCTCAACTGTTTAAAAAAGTAGACAATAATAGAAAAATTATAGGAACAGTTGGTCAGCTTCAATATGAAGTAATTCAATATCGATTAGAGCACGAATACAATGCTAAATGTAGATACGAACCAATTAATTTATACAAGGCCTGTTGGTTCACAAGTGAAAATGAAGAACAATTACGAGATTTTAAAATGCGAAAATTGCATAATTTAGCAAAAGACAAAGAAGATAGAGATGTGTTTTTAGCTGATTCGAGGTATGCTCTTGAATTAGCTCAAGAAAAATACAACGAAATTAATTTTCACTTCACTTCTGAATTTTGATAATTTATCTTCTAAATAAGAAAGGATCGTCAAATAAAACTTTCGACGTTCTTCTTTTTCTGTTTTTTGGACGATAAATCATTTTTCCCGCTCCGTCGATATAACTTGTTCCCGTTACCCTTCCCCTTGAATCCTTATAAACAGTAATACCGTTGGACTGATAAATCTTATACCCTATTAATTTTCCTTTAGCATTATGAAAATAAACTTTTCTCTTGCCTCTTCTTTTAGCAGTTCGTTCTAAACTTCCATTTGTGTCATAGTAAAACGCTTTATTTCTTCGAACTATAATACGGTTTTCATTATTTTTTCGAGCCTTATTATTTTTGAAAGATTTTGTTTTTTTCGAAACTTTTTTCGGTTGAACAACAGTTTTTGGAAATACCTTAATTACTCGTTTCCATTTATCTCTGTATACAACTGAATTTTTTGTTTCAACACGACTTCCTATGTACTTATCATTAGAATCAAAAAAGCTCTTTTCTGAGTTGGAAATCATAACTCCTTTCCAAACCCTATTTTGAAAAACATTCTGATCTTGTGGAGTTTGTGCATTAGAGCAAAATGATACAAGTATTAAACTAAAAAAAAATAATCTCATGAAAAGTCAGCAACAAGAAATGTGCCAACTATTCAAAACGATACAACTCCTTTTCACATTCTTGAACTTCTTTTTCAAAAATCAGTAAGCCAATACTAATTTCTTTTATACGTAAAGTGCCTTCCCAAACAGAGTCCGTTGATTCCGAAAGGAGTATTTCATCGCTATTTATAATTTCTACTGTAAACTTAACACTGTCCTTTCCCTGCTCCAAAAACCAACCATGAGCAATCGAGTCATCTTGAATAAAAGTCAGCTTTGCATCATATTTATTTTGATATACGCCACACTGTTTCCAATCCAAATCCCATGTATCAAATAAATACTCTTCGGTGTTTTCAACTTGTTCACACCCCGAAACAAAAAAGATCGATAAAAGAAATAAAATTTTAAAAACTCTCATGTAGAATTAATATTTAATAGGTACTCAAATTAATAAACCTATTTAAATTTAATCCTTGAAAATAAACATTTTATTGAACATTAAATTAACAGTAAACCATCTGAAACAAAAAAAAACTGTTGACGTAAAAAGCAAAAACAGTCAATACAGAATTGGAAAAAGACTTTGAATATTATCTAAAAAACAAAAAAGAGCTGAAACAAAAATTTGGAGGTTCTTTTCTAATTATCCAAAATCAAAATATACTCAACTCTCTTCCTTCATTTAAAGAAGCTGTACATTATTTAAGTTCTAAGCAGGGAGATTTTTTAATTCAAGAAATTAATGAAGAGGTTGATTCTCAAACAACTGTTTTATCTTTGTAGTCTATTTTAAAACGAATGGAATCAGAACTTTTATCTGCTCTTAATGTTCTAAAGCAACCTGGAGTAATTCTTACACCAACAGAAACTGTTGTCGGTTTAAGTTGTTCAGCGTTATCAGGTGATCAAATTTCAAGAATATATCAAATCAAAAATCGACCAAGTACAAAAGCTTTTATTGTGTTGGTCGATTCTGTATCCATGATTAAAAAATTCGTTGAAGAAATAAATGAGTTGCAAAAGGAATATTTAAATTCAAAGGAACCGACAACGGTTATTTTAAGTAAAATAAAAGGTTTACCAAATAATCTTATTGCGGAGGATAACACCTTAGCTTTCCGAATCACTCAGCATCCAGAATTAAAAAAATTAATCACCGCCTTTGAAACACCTATCGTATCAACATCCGCAAATTTAAGTGGAAACCCCAGTCCAAAAACCCTTGAAGAAGTAGATCAAGTTATTTTGGATCAGGTGGATTATAGCTTAAATTTGTCTTCAAATCATACTGTAAGTTCAAAACCATCAAGAATTGTTAAAATCCTTGGTGATAAAGTTGACATCATACGTAAATAATTGAGTAACGCATTGCTGAATCATAAAATTTTTGAAATTGTATCTCAAACAGCAGAGGAACTTAATCTTCGTGCTTTTGTCATTGGAGGTTACGTAAGGGATTTGTATTTGGGACGTCCCTCAAAGGATATTGATATTGTTGTTGAAGGAAAAGGTATTGAATTGGCATTAGCCACAGCAAAAAAAATCGGAAACCCAAAAGTCTCCATTTTCAAATCTTTTGGAACAGCAGCATTCAATTATAAAGGATTAGACGTTGAATTTGTAGGAGCAAGAAAAGAATCTTACAATCGAAATTCGAGAAAACCCATAGTCGAAAACGGAAGTCTAAAAGATGATCAAGACCGAAGAGATTTTACAATTAACGCTCTGGCGTTAAGCCTGCAAAAAGATTCATACGGTGAACTCATCGATCCTTTTGACGGCCTAAAAGACTTGAAAGAAAAAAGAATCATTACCCCGTTAAATCCAGATGTAACCTATAGTGATGATCCATTAAGGATGATGCGCGCCATTCGTTTTTCAGCTCAACTCAACTTTAAAATTGAAAACGAATCTTTCGAATCGATTAAAAGAAATGCCGAGCGATTAAAAATAGTGTCCGTTGAGAGAACTATGGTCGAGTTTAATAAAATAATGATGTGTCCCCTACCGTCGGAAGGCATAAAGTTATTACTGGAGGCAAAACTTCTAGAGCAATTTTTCCCAGAAATGGTCAAACTCAAAGGCATCAAGGAAAAAAATGGACAAAAACATAAAGACAACTTTTACCACACCTTGCAAGTAGTCGATAACATATGTAACAACACAAATAATTTATGGTTGCGTTGGGCAGCATTACTACACGATATAGCAAAACCAGCAACACAAAGATTCGACAAAAAATCAGGGTGGACTTTTCATGGTCACGAAGCGTTAGGCGCCAAATGGGTACCAAAAATTTTTAAACGACTCAAACTTCCTTTGGACAGTAAAATGAAATACGTTCAAAAATTAGTTAATTTACATTTAAGGCCCATTGTTTTATCCCAAGAAATCGTTACCGATTCTGCTGTTCGACGACTTTTGTTCGATGCAGGTGAAGATATTGATGATTTAATGACACTATGTGAAGCCGATATTACATCCAAAAACAAACAAAAAGTAAACAAGTACTTAAACAACTTTAAAACCGTTCGTGAAAAATTAAAAGATGTAGAAGAAAGAGATAATTTAAGAAACTTTCAGCCACCGGTTGATGGAAAAGAAATTATCGAAGCATTTGATTTGGAACCATCTCCACTAATAGGAAATATAAAAGAAGCCATAAAAGAAGCTATTCTCGAGGGTGATATACCTAATGAAAGAAAGGCAGCAATAAAATTCATGGAAAAAAAAGGACAAGAATTTGGCTTAACATTAGTTAAAAAAATCAACTAAATTCTGCATATTTGTTATCGACATTCTAACACAGAAAATTAAATGAAATCATACGTTTATAGAGTAACGCCAATCATTGAGAACAATGAAGATGAAATTTACAGAGACATTCTCATTCAGGAAGATAAAACCCTGGAAGATTTCCACTTTGCTATATTAGACGCTTACAGGTTGCAGGAAGGAGAAATGGCAAGTTTTTACACCTGTACAGAAAATTGGGAAGAGGGACTTGAAATTACTCTTATGGATATGGGAACTATGGAACACGAGTCTGTGAGTATATTAATGCAAGAATTTACCATAAAAGACTCCGTTGCTAAAGACGTAAAATACTATAAGTTCACCTACGACTTTTTATTTCCTAAAAAGTTTAAAGTAGAAAGAATCGGAGAAAATACGGAAATCAAGGAAGATGTTCCGGTATTACTTGCCGAAGTTGGAAAATACGAACCTGTTGTTAATCACCTATCGGATATTACCTTCGATGATTTTGAAGAAGAATCAATATCCGATGAAGACGATGACGAACCTACTTTTGAAAATATCGACGACTTAGATATCTAAAATTGGAGATATCAAATCAAAAAAACTTAATTGTAATTGTTGGCCCAACAGCTATTGGTAAAACAAGTTTAAGTATTGAGTTGGCAAAACACATTAACTGTGAAATATTCAGTGCTGACTCTCGCCAATTTTATAAAGAAATGTCAATTGGAACAGCAAAGCCTACTCCTGAGGAAATGGATGGTGTTCCTCATCACTTTATAAATAATATATCAATTCAAGAAAACTATACTGCCGGAGATTTTGAAAAAGAGGCAATTTCAGCTTTAAATGAAACTTTTAAAAAACAAAACACTGCCATTTTAGTTGGCGGAAGTGGGCTCTTTGTTAATGCAGTTTGTTTTGGGTTCGACGATATTCCTTCAAGCTCAGATATTCGAAGAGAACTAACTTTAAAGTATGAAAAAAATGGAATTTCAGGTTTACAAAATGAACTTGAAAGGGTTGACCCTATTTATTTCAAAGAAGCCGACATCAATAATCCACATCGCGTTATGCGGGCCCTTGAGGTGTACAGAGCTTCTGGAAAACCCTTCTCTCAATTCCTAAATAAAACAAATAAAAAACGACCGTTTAAAATTACATGGATAGGCCTCAACACAAGTCGCCAAACCATTTATGAAAATATAAATTCGCGAGTAGACATGATGATCGAATCCGGCTTGTTGGATGAAGTGTTTTTCCTTGAAAAGTATAAAAAATTAAATGCTTTAAAAACAGTTGGCTATCAAGAGTTTTATCAAAACCCCAACAATGAAGCAAAAGCAATTGAAATGGTTAAACAAAATACCAGAAGGTTTGCAAAACGACAAATCACATTTTTCAAAAGGAACAAAGAAATCGAATGGTTTGAACCTAACGAATTAAGTAAAATCCTGAAACATTTGAAGAACAACCAGTTTGGTTAAAAAGAATCAAACAATGTCTGCGAAATAAATAACTACTGTAAAAGCAACAAAAACAGCCCCTATAAGTTTTGGACTCGACTGATTAGAAACATAAAATTCCCATTTCCACTTAACCAACCAAATATTGGAGAGAGAGAGCAAAGTTGCCAATCCGTATAACAAAACATCCATCCAATCGAAAACGCCATCAGTCAAATGAAGCGCCTGCAAAACCTCTAATCCAACACCCAACATAGAAGCAAATAAAACCCAACAAACGAGCCATTTACCTTTAAAACGTTTTATCCAGGTAATTGTATTTTGAAACGCAAGAAGCCATAAACCACCCGGTAAACTGTATACGAACCATTCAGGAAGAGAAGAAACATTTATTAAATCTCTGACTCCTGAAATAACTTTTTCTCCATCCAATGAAGATATAAGTTGATATATTGCAGTATCTGCAGGACGAAGGAGCAAATACATCACAGCAGCTATGAATAAAGGCAGTAAAACTTCAAAAAAAATGTATTTTTTATTGCTCACTCGACAAAGTTAACGATTAATTACTCCTTTTTTTAACCGTTCATCATTTTACCTAAAATCAGTTACCCATTCATCCTCACTGAAATGAAACCTTAGTAGTCAACCAATAAACGTATTAACTTAAGGTTTCACACATGTTAGGAAATACACTAAAAAAAGCATTATCTTTGTAAATGAAATTGGCCTCGTAGCTCAACTGAATAGAGTACTTGATTACGGCTCAAGAGGTTCTAGGTTTGAATCCTAGCGAGGTCACTAAGA
>MDTD01014063.1_pt1 | contig 26898 bp, 28 predicted proteins | sample 811221 | NCBI WGS metagenome assembly MDTD01 (sample SAMN05326646, study PRJNA326480) | marine metagenome | isolation source: seawater | place: Pacific Ocean: South West | collected 2011 | reverse complement strand
GATGAATATAAAGTAGCTATAAGAAATATAGAGCTAACTAAATTTAAACCATCATTAAAAGAAATGACAAATAAGCCCAATCATTTAGTATCTTATTAATTTTATTAATATTGAAAATAAATTAATTTTAATAATAATATGAATAGAAAAAAAAATAAAATTTATGATGAGGATTACATAGATTTATTTGAAATATTATCTACTTTATGGAAAGGAAAAAATTTTATTATTAAAATATCCTTACTCTTCAGTTTAATTGGAATAATTTATAGTTTTTCTCTAGAAAATATTTATACGGCATCTTCAACTTTTTATCCTCATTTTGAAAAAAACAATTTATCTCAAGGTCAAAGCCTTAAAAATCTAGCAGGTCTTGCAGGAATTGATATTCAGAGTGAATCATCTTCAAATATACCCCCAACACTATACCCTAACATTATTAGTTCTCCTCAATTTAAAATTGAAGTTTTAAATAAAAAAATAAATTTAAATGGAAGTGAATTAAGTTACAGAGAATATTTAATTAAAAAAGAAGAAAAATCCAATTTTAAAAAAATATTGAATCTATCAATTAATTTATTTAGTAATATCTCATCAAAATCAGATTCAGTATCTAATAATAACAGTATTAATATTTTAAAAATATCTAAAGAAGAATATAAGCTTCATGAATATTTATCAAAAGTGATTTTGATAGAATTAAATGATGATGAGGGTTTTATTAAATTGAGTGTTAAAGATTCTAACCCTATAGTCGCTTCTTTAATAGCTAAAATCTCCAATGAAATTTTACAGAGAAAAATTATTGATTTTAAGCTTAAAAATATAAGTGATACATATCAATTTATTTCTTCTCAATTAAATATTGCAAAACAAAATTTTTACTTACTTCAAGATAGTTTAGCTATATTCAATGATAAAAATAGAAATATAAAATCAGATTTATATCGTAACCAATTTTCTAGAATTGAGTCAGAATATCTCATATCTAAAAATATTTATAATGATTTAGCTTTAAGTAAAGAAAAAACAGCTATTGAAGTTAAAAAAAATACTCCTATTTTTACTATAATCAACCCTGTAGTCATACCAAATAATAAATCTGAACCACAAAGATTTTTAATTATTATATCTTTTACTTTATCAGGATTTATTTTTATTTCATTATTCCTTCTAATAAGAAAAAAATCATATCAAATCTGGAAAAAAGTAAGTTCTTAAAGAATTAGAGAAATCAAAAAAAGAAATTTTAAATAATTTTTTCAAAGATATTATATTAATAATCTAAAATTTCCTTTTTGGTAAGGACAGGAATAATTTTTCGTATATTTTTGAATTTGGAAATAATATAACCCAGATTGTTAAAAATATTAATGATATGTCTAAAAAAAATGACTTATTTTTTTGATACCATACTTCTAATTCTCCTTTAAAAGGGTAAATTTTTCCTTTGTAAAACTTCCAAACATCACCGCCATTTTTTTTAATTTCAGTAATTAACCTTTCTTCGTCTCTAAATATTATTGATCCTATTCCAGTTAAACCAGGTTTTACATTATAAATAACATTTTGTATTTCCTTAGGATATGATTCAAAACTAATTTTCATAACAGGTCTAGGACCTACAATACTCATATGTCCAAAAAAAATATTGAATAATTGAGGAAGTTCATTAATTTTTGATTTTCTTAAAAATCCACCCATCGGAGTAATTCTTGGATCATTTTTTATAGTCATAATTCCACCTGGCATTTTTTCACTATTCTTTAACATAGTTGCAAATTTCCAAATTAAAAATGGTTTATTTTTATACCCTATTCTTTCTTGTTTATAAAAAACATAACCTTCACCTGTAAGTTTTAAACCAATAATTATTGGAATAAGTAATGGACTTAAAATTAAAATAGCTATTCCTGACATCAATACATCAAAACTTCTTTTTAATATACTATTCATTAATTACATTTTTTGATCTAATGATTTACCAGTTTCAATATGATTAAAATCAATAAGTACTTCTTTCATGATTTTAATTATATCGTTTTTTTCATAAGTATTACTTCTGAAAACATCTTCAATTTTCTTGATAGTTTTTTTAATTTCAAAATAACTCAGGTTGTATGAATTTTTAATTACACCAATTGACTGATAAAGATTAAAATTTACATTGTCATCAGAAGTATAAAATTCTTCAAATAATTTTTCACCACTGGTATCTGTTTTAAAAAAATAAATAGGATATGGTGAATTATCTGATATATTTAAAGCTAACTCTTTAGCTTCTTTTTCACTTTTACAAATTTTAATATCTTTATTTAAATATTTAAAAAAATCTTCTGTAATTGATTTAAAATTAATCATTTGATTTTCTTTTAACTTAGGAAAATAAATTTCACCACTTTCTCCTAAAATACATGTCAATAAACAGATTTCTCCACTTTCTTCAGGTGATACAAAAAAACGTTTAACATCAACAGGACATGATATTGGTTGCCTTTGAAGTAGTCTTTCAATAAAACCATAAAGAAGTGATCCATTAGAAAAAGCTACATTAGCAAATCTAGCTGTAGTAATTTTTAAATCTTTTGAAAAAGACATTATTACATTTTCCATCAATTTTTTAGATCCACCCATTACATTAACAGGATTTGCAGCTTTATCTGTTGAGACGCAAAAAAAGTGGGATGGTTTGTTTAACTTTAGATAATCTAATAATCTTTTAGCGTCTAAAACATTATTTTTAATCATAGCCTCAATAGAAAATGAATCTTTTTCACTTCTAACGTGTTTATGAGCTGCAAAATTAGCTACAATATCAAAAGCTCCATGACTATCAAACATCTTGTAAAAAACTTCAGAATTAAAAGACATTGGATACGTCAAATAACTCTCTGGTACAATTATATTAGAATCACTTCGTAATGTTCTTGTTAGCTCCGTTAAGCCGTTTTCATTAGTATCTACAACAACTAATTCAGAGGGATGATATTTTAATGCTGCTTTAATATATGAAGAACCTATCGTTCCAGCACCTCCAATCACTAAAATTGATTTCCCTTTAATTTCTTTTGATAATTTTTCTTTATTGTTTTTTAAATCATTTTCAAAAAAGCTATTTTTTCTTTTTGTTATAAAAGTTTTTATGAAATTAGAAATATTTGGCAAAGTCATTTATTTATAAAAATTTTTTATTTCTAAAATTACTTTATTTTGATCAACTTCAGACAAGTTAGATGAAGATGGAATACTTATACATTCTTTAAAAATTTTATTTGAAAAATCTTTTTTACTAATATAAGTCAAATCATTATACATTGGGAGTTTATTCATTGGTGTCCAAAATGGCCTACATTGAATTGCATTATTATTCAGATGGTTTAACAAGGTTCTCATTTTTTTTGTTCTAAAGGTGAATAGCCAGCAATTTGGATCTGAATCAGTGTCATTTTCTTGAAATTTGATATCGCCAATTCCGTTTAATTCATTTCTATAAAATGCATCAATTTCTTTTTTCCTTTTTAGGATACTTTCAAAGTTTTCCATTTGTGCTACCCCGATAGCAGCTAGAACATTCACTAAGCGGTAATTATATCCTACTTCATCATGAAAATAATTTAATGAATCTGTTTTAGCAGTCGTTGTAAGGTGCTTTGCTCTATTAGCAATATCTTTATCGTTAGTTAAAATGATTCCACCACCACCAGTTGAAATTATTTTATTACCATTAAAACTTAAAACTCCGGTTAAACCATATGTTCCTGCATGTTTTCCTTTTTTAAAGCTTCCTAGTGCTTCTGTACTATCTTCTATTATAGGAATGCCATAATTAGCACTGATTTCTACTAATTCATCAATACCCATAAATCCTCCTAAGACGTATACTGGTATGATGGCTCCAATTTTCTTTCCTGAATTGTTGTCTCTAGTTATGGTTTTGCCGTTTACAACTTCAGTAGACGTATTATTTTCTAACCAACTTTGAAGTAAATCAATATCCATTTGCCAAGAATCTTCACAAATGTCTACTAAAGCAATTTCTGCACCTATATATGAAATTGCATTTAATGTAGCTACAAAGGTTAAATTCGGTGCTATTACGATGTCATTTGAAGAAACTCCTGAAAGGTTCAAAGAAATTTGAAGTCCAGCTGTACCGTTCATACAAGCTATTGCATGTTTTACACCTGTATAATTTTGAATTACTTCTTCAAATTTATAAACATATTCTCCAGCCGATGAAATCCACCCTGTATCAAGACAATCTTTTACATATTTCCATTCATTTCCAGTAATATTTGGTATTGATAAAGGGATCATATTTTATTTTTATATTATTTGTTTAATTTCCTCAAAGGATTACCAATATAAATACCAGAATTACAAATATCTTTTAGCACAATTGCACCCATACCAATGGTAACATTGTCACAAATAGAAACACCTTGTTTTACCGCTGATGATGTTCCAAAATAAACACTATTACCAAAAATACAACTACCACTGATATTTGCATTAGGTGCTGTAGTAAAGTAATCACCTATTATACAATCATGACCGATAGTAGTATTTAAATTTAATTGACAAAAATTTCCAATTTTTATATCACATGTTATAATTACTCCAGAGCAAATAACAGCACCCATTCCAATATTAACCCATTGTGAAACAATAGCAGATGGATGAATTATATTAGGATATTTAAATCCATCACCTAGTTCTTTATATACTTTTTCTCTTATCAAAGGATTACCTATACCGATTATTATATCGTGAGTTTCTTGCTTAACTTGTAAAGAATTTAAAACAGGAAAACCCATGATTTTTTCTAAGGATTGTTCTTTTTTAAAGAAATTCTTTGGTTCAATAAAGCCATCAAATAAATTTATCTTACCAAGATCATAAAGTGTAGACAATACTTCTTTAGCAAAACCACCAGTGCCTGCTATAACAATTTTTTTCATTTTACTTTATATTAATATTAGTGAATTTTTCCATTATTAAATTATAACTTTTATCTACAGTATATTGAGAATTTAATAAATTTCTTGAATTTTTCTTCATTTTGATAAACAATTCTTTGTTACTGCAAATTTCTAATATTGCTTTTTGCAAAGATTTAATATCACCAGATTCAACCCAAAAACCACATTCAGCCTTTTCAATAATTGTTCCTATATCAGTATTTACATCTGTTGAAGCAATTACAGGCATACTCATTTCTAAATAAGAAAGTAATCTAGATGGATAGTTAGGAATTGTGAAATTTCTGTTTAAAAAAATTAAGCCGACATCACAAGCCGCTAGTAACTTATCGTAATCATTCTTGGGTAGAGCAGCTATCAATTTTGCGTTTTTAGGTTGCATTTTTTTAAACCATTTTTGAATACGTGCATACTCTGTACCTGAGCCAATAATCAGAAAAAAAACATCCGATATTTTAGTCTCTTGTATTGTTTTTAATAAAAAATCTAATCCCTGTGGCTTCCCAAGATTACCACCATAAATAAATATTTTCTTTTTTAAAGGAATTGAATATTTCAATTTAATATTTTCTTTCTCCGAACTAGAATAGTTGATAAACTTGGGGCTAATTGTATTAGGATTAATTTCAATTTTTTTAAAATCTAAATATGAATTATGCTTTTTCAAATACACAAGGTTAGCTTTAGACATACACCCAATTTTATCTGACAATTGATAGAGTTTTTTTTCTTTACGCAAAAAATATTTATGTATTATTCCATTTTTTTTGATCAGTTTCATATCAACTGCATTTTGTGGAAATATATCTTTAAGTAATAAATAAGAAAACGCTGCATCCCTTTTTTTAACATACTCAATTACTTTTGAAAAAGTAATTGGAGGAGTTGAATATAAGACTAAATCAAATTTTATTTCTGAAAAGTATTTTTTTATAGCATTTAAAAACTGGTATTCTATCAATAAAGTAGCTATACCTTTTTCAATTAAACTAGTTTTCTGAATATTTAGGGTTTTTACTTTTAAAATTTGTGATTTGTAATTCTTATTAAGTTCTGTCCCCTTCTTTTCTCTTCTTTCATTTGGGCAAACTATAAATATTTCATGACCATTGTTATGAAATTTTTTAAGTAAATCTGAATAAATACCCCTTTCATCTAAAGAATTTATTTTTAATAATGTTAAAAATAAAATTTTCTTTTTACTCACTCCAAACTTTTCTTTTTATATAGTCAGTATAAGAAACTATAATTCTTAATACTTTATCGCTTACATTAGGTTTCGAATAATCTGAAACTGTCATTACAGTACGTTCACTCCCTCTTTTTTGATTTGAGATTATTTGTAATCCTTGTAAAATTCGTTGAGGATTCAATCCAACCATCATTACAAATGCTTCTTCCATTGCTTCAGGTCTTTCGTGAGCTTCTCTGATATTCAAAGCGGGAAAATTAATAATAGATGATTCTTCAGAAATGGTACCACTATCAGACAGAACCGCTCTAGAGTATTTCTGTAAATGATTATAATCATGAAAACCCATTGGTTTCATAAGTTGAACAAGGCTATTAAACTTTAATCCTGTTTCATCAATCCTATTTCTGGTTCTTGGGTGAGTTGAAATTATTATAGGCAATTTATAAGTTTTAGCAATTAGATTTATACTATCAACTAAGTTTATAAAATTAGAAGAATTAATATTTTCTTCACGGTGAGCTGAAACTAAAAAATAACCTTCCTTTTTTATTTTTAATTTTTCAAGGATATTAGAATTTTCAATTTTATGTTTATACTTTTTTATAACCTCAAACATTGGAGATCCTGTTTTAATTATCCTATCAGCTGGAAGGCCCTCTTTTAATAAATATTCACGAGCAATATCACTATAGGTAAGATTTACATCTGAAATATGATCAACTATTTTTCTATTTGTCTCTTCAGGGACTCGTTGATCATAACAACGATTTCCAGCCTCCATATGAAAAATTGGAATTTTCCTTTTTTTAGCAGCTATAGTACAAAGACATGAATTAGTATCACCTAAAACTAAAAATGCATCGGGCTTAACTTTCTCTAGAATCGGGTCAATATTAATTAAAATTTTACCTGACGTAACAGTTGCGTTTCCTTTAGCTGCATTTAAAAAATAATCAGGTTTTCTTATTTCAAGATCTTTAAAGAAAATCTCATTTAACTCGTAATCATAATTTTGACCAGTATGAACAAGTATATGTTCAAAGATTTTAGATTCATCTAATTTCAGTAAGACTTGGGATAACCTTATAATTTCAGGGCGAGTTCCAACTACAGTTAAAACTTTTAATTTTTTCATATTCTATTATATTTAAACAATATTAGTAAATGTGTCTGTATCTTTAGGATCATACGGTTCATTTATCCAAAATAAAGTTAATAAATTTTTATCTCCGATATTTGATATGTTATGGGCATACCACACAGGAATATCAATATAATTTAAATTTGATCCATTAAGCTTGAATGAGAAAACTTTGTCTGAATCAATTTTTCTTAATTTCACTAATGCTTTGCCCTTAATTACAATAAATCTTTCAATTTTTCTAGTATGAAAATGATTACCTCTAGTAATTCCTTTATTAGTTTTTGAAATTGAAAATTGACCTCGACCTTCACTTCTCAAAACTTCACTAAAAAAACCTCTTTCATCATTGTGTTTAAGTAATTTTTTTGGATAATATTTATCAAGTAAAATAAATGATCTTAATGTATTAAATAAGTTTTTCTCAAATTCAGAAGAAAATTCGGGTATAGTATTTTTTTTATTGTAACTATTCCATTGATTTTTTAATATTTCATGAACAGCAGTAACATTGATAGATATTATATTATGAAATTTTGAAACTTCTGAAGGTTTATCCACAGAATTATAAATACAGTCTATAATTTCGTATACTAAATCATTAATATAAATAAGATTAACATCATTATTATTAATCTCTTTTATCTTTTTACAATTAACAATTTTATGACAAAAGGTCGATACAAACGAATTATAATTAGGTTTGCCATATGGTCCAAAAACATTTGGTATTTTTAAATTTATAAAAATTCTCTTATTAGATTTTGCCCAATTTTTAAATAATTGACAGCATTTGAGTTTAGAAACCCCAAAAGGATTTTTTAAGTCTTGTTGAATAGAGGATGAAAACATAACACATTTTGTAGATTTAGAAATATTTGTAATTAAAACTTCTGTTAGTCTGATATTTTCGTCATGTAAGTATGTAGAATTTTCGTGTCTGTTTACTCCAGCTAAATGAATAATTATCTCACAATCTGATAATTTTTTCTTTAATTCAGATGAATTATTAAAGTCTTTCTTTTCAATAAAGTGTATATCACCCTTTTCAAAATTATTTATATGAATTAGCGTATTTACTAAATGTTTACCTATAAATCCTTTATATCCTGAAATTGCTATTTTCATTTATTAAAAAAATTTGAAGGCCACTTTAAGTTTTCATCATTAGATTCTCCTAAAAAATAATCGCTCATAGCTACGACTCTTGATTTATTTTGATTTTGTTTAATTAAGGTTGCAAAACCTTTTGGTACAAATAGAATATTTAAGTTTTCATCAGTTAAATTAAATTTTTCTATTTTAGGATTTTTTTTTTCAAAACATTTAAGCGATACAGTTTGTATTTCAATTTCACCAGTTTGACAATAAAACCATCTATTCTCAATAATATGTCCTTTCCAACCCCTAAGTTGATTAGGGTTAGTATTTTCAATTACATACATTCTTTTAATAGGACTAATATCAAAATTATTATTATATAATAATTTACCTCGGGCATCAGAAAATATATTTCCTTCAATTATTATAGGTTTCATCAACGTAATTTACAAAAATAATTATGTTTAAATTAAAAATATTTAATAGCTATCCGAATAACACTATGTTAAAATAATTTTAAGTATTTTCTACTAATATTTTTTCTCTTACAATGGATAATTTAATCAGAAGTTTTTTAACCCCTTCAACATCTAATCTATTAGTGTTATGAGAGTTGTAATCTTCAATACTGGTAATACTCTTTTCTCCTTGAGATAAATATTTTGAATAGTTTAAATCTCTGTTATCAGCTGGTACTCGATAAAATTGCCCCATATCTTCAGCTTTGATCATCTCTTCTCTTGTACAAAGTGTTTCATATAATTTTTCTCCATGTCTAGTTCCAATTATTTTAATTTTACTATCAGAATTTGATAATTCCTTAAGCGCAATTGCTAAATCATTAATTGTTGATGCAGGAGCTTTATTTACAAACAAATCACCCTGTTTTCCATTTTCAAAAGCAAATAAAACTAGATCTACAGCATCATCCAAACTCATTAAAAATCTAGTCATTTTTGGATCGGTAATTGTAATAGATTCTTCATTTTTAATTTGATCAATAAATAATGGAATAACTGATCCTCTTGATGCCATTACATTACCATACCTTGTAAGACAGACTGTTGTGTCTTTTAGATCTCTAGATTCTGCTATTACTACTTTTTCCATCATTGCTTTGGAGATTCCCATAGCATTGATTGGATAAGCAGCTTTATCAGTACTAAGACAAATAACCTTTTTAACTTTATTATTTGATGCGGCACGAATTAAATTTTGAGTACCCTCTACATTAGTCTTTACTGCCTGCATTGGAAAAAATTCACATGAGGGAACCTGTTTTAAAGCGGCTGCATGAAAAATATAATCAACCCCTCTAGTTACTGGTTCAATACTATTATAATCTCTAACATCTCCTATAAAAAATTTTACCTTCCTATTTTTTAATTGATTTCGCATGTCATCTTGCTTCTTTTCATCTCTAGAGAAAATTCTTATTTCAGAAAAATGATCTGTATTTAAAAATTTATCTAATACTACATTCCCAAAAGATCCAGTACCTCCCGTAATCAATAATTTTGCATTTTTTATTTTTTTCATTCTTAATTAATTTTAAAAAATTTATTCATTAAATCAGTTTTTTCATTATTTGTAGGATAATTTATAAGTACGGCACGATATTTTCCCTTAAAAACAAAATTTGATCCTGCTGATACACCAATTATACCATATTTAGAGATCACTTCTCCAATATGTTCCATATTCCCCGCACCACCTAAAACAGTTAATGGCAAACAAATATTATCACGAATTAAATCTATAAGACTTAAATCATAACCTTTCATAGTTCCATCTCTATCAATTGAATTAATTACAATTTCACCCGCACCTAATTTTTCAATTTTTTGAACAAATTCTACAGGATCAATTCCAGTTTTTTTTGTTCCATTGTGAATATAAATTTCATAACCTCCAAAAAATTTCTTTTTTACGTCTAACACTACTACAACGCTTTGATTTCCAACTATATCAGCTATTTCACTAATTATCTCTGAATTTTGAACTGCAATCGAACTAATTGAAATTTTTTCTACTCCTAAGGAAAATATTTTTTGAGCTTGCTCTGTAGTTTTTATACCGCCACCATAACATAAAGGCATTCTACATTCATAAGCTAGTTTTTCTATCAACTTATAATCAGGTTCATTATTATTTATTGAAGCATTAATATCCACTACCATTATCTCATCAACTTCTTTCTCATTAAATATTTTTACTGCATTTATAGGATCACCAACATATTTATAATCTTTAAATTTGATTGATTTAATTAAGCCCTTTTCATGAATTAATAAGGATGGAATTATTCTTGGTTGAAGCATATTATAATGATGAAAAGTTATTTAGTATAGTTACCCCATTGTTGTGACTTTTTTCTGGATGAAATTGAACGCCATATACATTCTCATGGTTAACTGCACTTGTAAATTCTTTGCCATAATTTGTGGATGTCAAGACATTTGATTTATCACTACAACTAAAAAAATAGGAATGTAAAAAGTAAAATTTAGAATTTTCAGATAATCCTTTCATCAAAGGATTATCGTTTTTTATACTTACATTATTCCATCCCATATGAGGCAGTTTTGTTTTATAAGGAATATCTAAATAATTAAATTTTTTAACTTCTCCATCAATCCATCCTAAACCAGCTAAATCTCCTTCATCACTTGAATTTGATAGCATCTGCATTCCAACACAAACCCCTAATATTGGAATTTTATCATTACAAACTAATATTTCAAGTTTATCTCTCAAACCAGAGCTATTTAATTTAATCATAGCTTGATCAAAAGCTCCAACACCTGGTAAGATTAGCTTAGATATACCCTCAAAGTCTATTTCATTTTTAATTATTTTAGCAGCCACATTTAATCTTTCATAAACATTTAAAAAAGCTTTAATGTTTCCTAATCCATAATTAATAACCCCTATCATTTATTTCTTTTTTTAACTGTTTCTCCGCCTAAATATCTGAATACCTTAGCTCCAAATATAAATATAGAATGTATGTTTTTATAATCCCAATAATATTTTTTAGGGATGTTCATATATCTTTTTAATTCATTTTCAGTTATATCTAATTTTGTTGCAATATATTTAAAATCTTCTTTTATAATAGTTGGGTCATAAGCTGGTCTTTTTAGTATTTTTAAAGCTTCTTCTCTTGACATTTGATTTGTAAGTATCAAACTAGATAACATGACTCTTCTTGGATCAAATCCAAATCTTTTAGGAAGCCAATAACCCTCAAAAAATCTGGTAAATCTTGATTCAAAATGTTTTTGAGGATAAGGTTTCCATCCATATTCTTTTCTCAAAAAATTAATAGCCTCTTCTTTGAAGTATGGTAATAAATTTAATGGTTTAACAACTTTTATTCCTCTTATATATTTAAGATAAATTTTATGTCTAAAAACACTACTGAAGGGATAACTTTTCATTTTTATTGTACCGAACTTCTTTAAGATATCACGTATATGGATCATATCTGTTCCATAATAATAATATTGCATTGGATATTGAACACACTCAGTAGAAAAATTACCACCATTAATTATATATTTTATATTATGCTTATCTGCAAACTTATAGAGTGTTGCTATAAATGCATGATCTTGAGGTATATCTATATGTGGTAATCCAGATTTGAAAAAGGCTAATTGAAAATCTTTCATTTCTTGCCAATTAATAACTTCTGTGAATAAATCAACATCAAGCTTTTCTACAAGAACATTAATATTATGTACAGCCAACTCTGAGTTCCATCCACCATCTACATGAAACACTAAAGGTTTTAAATTAAATTTTTTAACAACCATATGAAGAAGATATGAGCTATCAACTCCACCACTCAAACCTAAAATACAATCAAAATCTTTATTTTTGCCCTCTTCCTTAATTTTACTAATCATTTTTTTTAGTTTTAACTCTCCTTTCTCACTTGTATCCCAATTTGGTTTTACATAATTATTGAAATCATGAACATGATCGCATATACCATTTTCATCAAATCTGATACTTGGATCAGATGAATCCATCACTGTTTTTGAACAAATTTGATATGCCGTATCTTTTCTATTATTTTTCATACTAATTCGATTTTAATTTACATTTAATTCTTTCTTCTTCTATTAATTTATAGGTCATTCCAATGATTAACCATAGAATAGAGTTGTTCATAAGAACTGCACCTGTTATTGAGGATATTATTATTGCTGGTAACATAAACTGAAACATATGTGTTTGAGTAAAATTTTTTAAATATTTTATTTTAAATAATGAAACAGTAAGATTAATTAAAGATACAAATACAAAAAATGTTAAAAAAACACCACCTATCCACATATAACTAATTGGGGTAAAATGGGTATAATGACTTGTATATTTAGGGTTAATTTTTGGCCATGGATAAAAAAATGACCCCATTCCTGTACCAAAAATAAAATTATTAGTACTTGAGTTAATAATTGCTAATGCAGAGCTAGCTTCAATTAATCTTCCTGCAGTAGCTGTATTAAGGTCTTCATTATTTATTGATTCAAGTGTCGCATTGATTCTTCTAACTCCACCAATATTATTAATAATTTCATCAGAGCCTATAACTAATAACACAAATAATACTGGAATAAAATAAATTAAAACTTTTCTTAATTTATTTTTAAGAAGAAAAATAAAAATAAATATTAATGCTATTAATATAGTTACCCTTTTTCCAAGGAAAAGGGATTTCAAAATAACAACAAAAGGCGTTAGAATTGAGGTACTAGTACTTAACATATATGATCCACCATAAAAAACAGTCCAAATATCAAGAGAATCGTAAGATGCTAATCCAAATTGATATAAAAATTGAAATATTATTGCTAGAATTAATCCAAATTTAAATGACGTTTTTAAAAGCTTTGAGAACAAAAAATAATAGTAATCATTTTTAAAAAAAATATTATAAGTAAAATACCCAAGTGAAATCGCTAAAATGGGATTTATGAAATAAAATATATGTGATATAAAAATATTAGAGCCAGTATTACTATAATTAAAAAAATTACCTAAATAAACACCTTTTAAAAAAGCTATAACAAAAAAAACAATAAAAATTTTCAATAAAAATATATTTGGAATTTTCATCTTTAAAAAAATAATTATGAGCCCTAAAAATGTTATTAAAATATAATTAAATCTTAAAAAATATGAAGGTAAAAAATCAAAACCTAAACCATAACTTAGTAATTGAAAAAAGGGATGGATAAATAACTCGGAAAAAAAAATTAATAGTATCGAAATAGCAAAAATATTTTTCTTTGATTTTCCGTCCATGAATTATTTTTCAACAAATCTACAGCATAGTTGTGAGCATTTTAAGATTTTTATTTTATTTAACATTTATTTTATCATTGTATTTAGAATAATTTTCCAAATCATACTCTATAATATAACTTTTAGTATCAAGCAAATTATTAATATCTATCTCTCTATTCATAAAAAATATAATAAAAGAATAATGCCAAAATGAAAGTGAACTTTTATATTCTAATTTGATTATATGAGAATCTAAAAGTATCTTATATTACCTAATTTTTCTATTTATACTTTGTGGAAAAAAATGAAGTTAATATTTTCTGACCTAACGCTTTAGGATTAGATACCAGTTTCAAAAAGCGTTTTCTAATAACAGGATTCTTAAAAATATCAACTAGTTTAGCTAAATCTCCAGCAATAGCACGCAGTCTATATTCAAAAAAGAAATGGATTGGACTGTCGTTTTGCCAGATCCCAAAGACTTTTCTTAAGATTTTTCGTTCTTTAGACTTATCAACAAAAACTACAGTATTTCTGTTATCTTGTTCAACCACCCTTGATTTGACTGCAATTTTTTTACTTCTTCCTGTACCGCTAATATTAATCTTAGTAATGATCGATGTACGATTTAAATCCTTATCCTCGGAATATAAAATACCTTCATCCATGATCTGTGGGTAAAAATAAAAGTTACCTTGACCATAACAAATTACTTTATCATTATCTGACTTTATTCCTTGAATACAATGAGAATGACTCCCCAAAATAAAATCTACTTCGCTTTCATTGGAAATTGAATCTGCTAAATTATGTATTTCTGAGGTATGATAGTGAAGATCTTGAATACCCCAATGAACTGCCAGAATAATAATATCTAATTCAAAATTTTGTTTAGCTGCTTTCGCTGACTTGACAATTTCTCTTATACAAAGCGGAGCAGCACCTGGATTACTTTCCGTTGCAATATCATCATTAATATTTTCAAAGGAATTTCTATGAATTCTGCTAAAAACACCTATCTTATAACCATTAGACTCAAGAATTGCAGGTTTTTGTGCCTCCGATATATTGATACCCGCACCACAGTGATTAATATTATGTTTTTCAAGAATCGCTATAGTATGTTCAATACCTTTATTGCCAAAATAATCACATATATGATTATTAGCTAAACTTAGAACATTAAAGTCAGACATTAAAATAGCTTCAGCTGAAGTATCTTTTTCTGATAAATTAAATTCTGGGGGCCTATTTTCACCTTCTGGGTAGAAAACACACTCTAAATTTCCTATTTGAATATCAGACTTTAAAAATTCACGAACCTCTTTTGAGATCCATTCAGTAAAATCATAACTATGTTTCTCTAAACCAGTTGAGAATGATATGTCACCTACACTAGAAATAGTTAAATTTTTCCTCATTATATATATCTTGAATTATTTGAGTACATAATATAAATGATTTATATATAACAGATTAAATAATTATTTTTTTTTATTTTTTTTATCTTCTATTGTTTTTATTAGGTAGTTTTTCCAATTATAAGAGATAGTGTAAGATAACTTCAATGCAGGAGTAGAAACATTAATATTCAAGTCTTCATCTAGAGTATCTAATGATTTTCCCAATGTAGTTTTTGGAAAAATTTTTTCTACCCAATCATGATAGTTAGGTAAATTATCTTTTGGCATAAGGTCATGCTTTTTAATATTATTAATATTTGCATTAACGAATTGATGAATAAATTTTTTCGGGTAAAAAATATCGATTACTGAGGTTTTTAGATTCATAAAAAACGGAATTAATAATTCGTGGCTATAAGGAAGAACAACTTTTACATTACTTATGATTCCAGCATTAATAATAGATTTAGGTGCTCCAGAGGTTAAACTTTCCTCGATACGCGATCGAATTAAAGCTGACCGTAATCCTTCCCCTTTAGTAAAGGAATATTTAGAATTTGAAGTGATTTTAGTATTATTAGTAGAGGTAAAAACGGTCAAATCAGAATTGTTTGTAAAGTTGTAGAATAACTCATCTTTACTTTTGGGCAATCTAAAGTTCTTAGACTTTCTCATCAAACAATACCCAAGTAAAAATATTCTAGCAATAATTGAAACTAAAAAATTTTTTGGTGAATAAGAATCAAGGGTTGAAAAATAAGTTTCACTCATAAAAAACCTTCTAGCAAAGTTAACAAAAGCACCTCTATTAAGGCCTAATGAGGTTGTAGCTTCAAAATTGTATAAAATATCTACATTTTGACCAGAGAAACTAACCTTAACACCATCCTTTTCCATTGATTTAGCTATCTCTAAAAATATTACTGAAAGATGACTGGTACATGGCATTAGATCAATTATTTTATGAAGATTGCTAAACTCATAATCGTCATAATCAACATTGATGACTTTAAGGTCCCATTTTTTTTCTTTGGCTATAGAAATTGATCGTAAAACATCTTTTTCATTATCAAAAAGCCCTTGAACCATTTTTCCAGTGTAGAGCGTGAACGGGATTTCTAGTTTTTCTAAGGTCAATGCCAAGCTTAGAGAATCAACTCCACCACTAAAAAATACACCAACTTTTCCAAGATCAGCTTCTTTACTACAAATTTTCTCTAAGCAAGATGTAAAATTAAAATAGTCAGAATTATCTTTAGAATAGATATTCGAGCTATATTGAATTTTTTCATTAATAAAAATTCCATCTTTAATTTGATAGACACGAGATGGTATTAGCCTCATCAGTTTATTAACAATAGTTTCTCCGGCAGGGGTGTAGGACATATTCAAAAAGAAATCAACCGCATTTTCATTTATATTTACTTTGTCCAAATATTTAGCCAACTCGTAAAGGTTATTACTAAAAATAATTTGTAAGTTAGTTTCGTGAAAATAAAGCTCAATATTGGAGAATGCTGGAATGGCTATATATTCTAAAAATCCATTATTACAATTTATTTTGATAGTATTAAAATCAAGGTGATTTGAGATAATAGTATGAGCATCTAAAGTACTCAAATTTTCATTTGGGATAGAATTATATTGAATAACACTTTTATCAGATTTAAGTACTTTGAATAACATAAATAGCTCTTATTCTCTTAAGATAAATAAATAGAATTAAAATTTTTATAAGCAAAAATGCAAAAGCAAAATCCAGAATGTCACCACTCGTAAACCATAAACAAATATATAAAATAATTGATACAACTGTGGCCATTAAATTAGTTTTGACAAGAGTTCCCTCTTGAGAAGAAGCAACAAATACCCAGTCGTATAAATATATAGGAACAACAACAAAGATAGCTAAATAGACGACACCAATAATGTCAATAACGATAGTCTTTGAATAATTAGGATTAAAGGAAACCAATATGTTTTCAATATTTATAAATAATAAAGGCGCCACTAAGATTAAGCATGCTAATGCTTTTAAGATTGTTTTATTAACATCTTGGATAAGATGACGAATATCCTTATTATTATGGAAATCTGCTATCCATTTTGGTCCTTTAACAGTAACCAGAAAACCTATCAATACCATACTAATAGTTAATATAATCATGGAGAAAGAATAATAACCTAAAGCGATAACGCCTAGAGCCGCAGCAATAAACCATCGATCTATAAACTGCGCAATATTCCTCAATACTAATGTTAGCATTAACTTATAACCGTTACTTATTAAAGTCCAAATATTATTTTTTTTGTACAGCTTAATATCTTTCATCCTAATAAAGAAGATTAGCAGAACAAAGAAAGGAACCAAAAGGCCAAAAATTTCAGCAATTATCAATCCCTTAACTCCATATTTGGTGGCCGATAAATAACCAAGGCAAATTGCTATACTATTTTTAAGTGTTAGTGCAGCGGAGAACAATAAAAACTTCTGTTGTGCTCTTAAAAAGGCATCTAATAAATTAAATAATATAGTGGCTAAAACCATCAGTGCAGTTACACCCAATATGTCTACTATTTCATAATTAGTTATTAAAAAATATTTTATGAAAATCCATAGGATTATTCCTGCCAAAGTCGTAATTGGAATCGAGAAGGCGAGAGCACCTAAAAAATAAGCCTTTATAGTTTTTATATCACCAACAGCATAACTCTCAGAGCCTTTTTTAAGTAGTCCTTCTTGTAGACCCATTCCTCCAAAGAATACAAAAAATATGTATGAACTAATGACTAATGAATAAATTCCAAATTCAGACACACTAATTAGTTTCGAATAAAGGATAAACTTAGAAAAACCCAAAAAAGTTCCAAATGTCATTAATATCAAATAAACCCCTTTTGTCTTAATCATTATTTAAGAAAATGTTTAGAAATATTATTAGCAAGTGTAATAATTTCAGTTTTATGTTTATTATTATTATTATCAAAACTTCCATCATTTCTAAAAAATCCTTTAATAAAACCGGATAACAAATTTCTAACTAGCTCATTTTTTTCAGGCTTTTTAATGGGATATTTTTCACATTCATTTATGAAGTTTTCAAAGTCGTTTATACTTGTCTTTAAACTAACTTTATAAAAAAACCGCCCAGAAGAATAATAAGGATTTCCTAATGTAAAAACAGGCTTACCTCTGTATGCAGCTTCAAAACCAGCACTACCAGTCCAAACTAAAGCACTATTCACTTTAGAGATAATTACATTTGACGGTATATTAGATGGTACGCATAAAATATTATCGCACAACATAGAGTTAACTTTCTCTATAAATTTGGGATTCCTAAAACCTAAAGCTGCTGGATGTTCTTTTAAAACTACAGTGAATTTTTTAGATAATTTCAATACTATTTCTAAAAAAACATTTTCAAAATCTATAACTTCTATATTTCTACACCAATAATCTATAGTGGACTCAGGAAACCATTGTAGAGGTATATATATTTTTAATTTTGAAGAATTTGATAATTTATTTTTCCAATCAAAACTAACTTTAAAATCTATTATTTGAAAAATACTTGAATAACGTAATATTCCTTTTGAAGAAGCTAAATAATGGTAATCATACTTATCTCTTGGATATAATAATTTGAGATTAAAATATATATATCGAAGCATATTCTTAAAAACTCTTATTAAATGTTCACCAAAGTTTGAAACCTTAAGATTTTTCAAATAATTTGGTTTGTAATTTTGTTTATCTAACTGTTTAGAGACAGCATAAACTTCCTCATCATCTGGTATTCTAACTATTTGATTATCGCCATACAAAGTCAATCTAGAATAACCATTTATAAAAGTTTGAATGGGAGAAAAAACTTCAATATTTAATTTTTTTGCTTCCCTTACTAGAATATCATGGAAGTATTGATCAACCAGTTCGGTAATAACTAAATCTATAGATTGAGATTTTAATACTTTGAGTATAGAAAGACGCATTAAAGAAACTTTCTTTTTTGCTTCATCTTTATTTAGAAGTCTTAATACTCTACATCTATTAATAATTTCATCATCTTCAATTTTATATTTAGGATTATATTTATAATCTTTTTTCATATGATTATAAAACTCATTGATAATATTAAGCTCATCAAATTTTCTAAATGAACTTGTATTAAGAATTAATGCATCTGGACTAATTGTCCTCGCTAATAAATTAATATTTTCTTTATTCCAATCTGCTATATTACAAATAATAACCATGTATTAATTTTAATGGATTTAATTTATATAATTTCAGATATCTAATCTATCCCCAAATTTATATTCATTCTTTGACCTAGTACCTAAGATCTGTTTTAAATATTTTGGATGTGATCCAAAACCAGGTCTTATACTTTTAATATTTTCTTCAGAAAATAAATCACCCCTTTTTATATCTTTAACAACATATAATGATCTTGAAAACTCTTTTCCTTTTATCTGTTTTTTGGTTAATTTATAATCAACCTTACCGATAGCTTTTTCTGCTTCTCTAACTGCTTTTACCATTTGCTTAAATTCCATTTCATCCATAGAAAATGAAGCATCAGGACCACCTATTTTATGATTTAAAATAAAATGTTTTTCTATTATTTTTGCTCCAAAACATGTTGCAACGACTGGAACAGTACTTCCAATTGTATGGTCAGATAGACCTGACACTAAACCAAACTTTTCTTTAAAATCTTTAATCATTAAAATATTTGCTTCATCAATAGGGGCTGGATAACTTGATGTACATTTTAAAAGAGCAATATTATTATTATCCATTCTTTTACAAGCATCTATAGCAAGTTCAATATCTGATATCTCGGCTATACCAGTTGAAATAATTACTGGCTTACCTTTTGATGCAACATATTCAATAAGAGGAATATCCGTTATTTCGAATGAAGCTATTTTATATGCAGGAACATTTAATCTTTCTAAAAAATCTACCGCTGTTTTATCGAAAGGAGAAGAAAAACAAATTAGTTCATTTTTATGTGCTTCATTAAATAGTGCCTCATGCCATTCCCAAGGAGTATAAGCATTATTATATAAATCATAAAGTTTATTACCATCCCATATAGTATCTTTTATAATAAAATCATCTTTATCACAATTAATTGTCATTGTATCAGGTGTATATGTTTGAAGCTTTATACAATCAGCTCCTGCCCTTTTAGCTGCTCTAATAGTTTCAAGTGCTATATCTAAACTGCCATTATGATTAGCTGATAATTCAGCAATAATAAAAACAGAATCACTTTTATTTAAATCGAAATTACCTATTTTCATTTTTATTCTTTTTTACTTGATATTAAAATCAAATTTTCATTTTTATGTATTTTAAGATTATTAAATAAATCTTTATGCATCTTTAGTATTAGCAATAAATATTTTTTCATTATATAAATCTATAAGTTAATGTGGTATCTGTTTTGTTAATTAAAGTAAAATGAAGATTTTTAAAAACTTTTTGAGAAGCAATATTTTCTGATTTCACTTTAGCTAAAAATTTTTTATTTCTATTTAGCTTTAACATGATAAAAATTATTTTTTTTCCATACCCCAATCCTCTAAATGATTTATCAATACTAAAATTTATTAACCAAAACTTTTCATTCAAATCTAATCTTATTTGACCAATTGGAATGTTTTGATTGTCTCGAGCTAAATAATTTTTTGAATTGGGTGAGTTAATTTTTTTATTAAACCAAATTAAATGGTCATCCCAGTTAATAATACTTTTATTAAATGATGATTTTCTAACTGTTATATCATTTCTCCATTCAAATAATATTTTGGAATCTGAGCTTTGAACTTTTAATAATTTTAAATAATTATTAGTATTAAAGCATGAATGATATACTATGTCTATTAATTTACCATTAAAATTATGATTTTTTTTTAATCTTTTTTCTTCAGAAAATCCACTATTTTCTAATGCAATATATAGGTTAGGTCGAACATCATATGCATAGGTATATATTTTTTTAAGATTCAAATATTTAAATGATATAGTTTTTAATATTGATAAGAACTTTTTCCAGGATTCTATAAAAAAATTATTATTGTAATCTGTACTTAATACCAAAGAAACTTCAGCATTATCATCATCCCAGTTTATGTGTACAAGTCCACCATAACCAATACATTTATTATTTTTTAAAAAGCTAAATAATATTTGATCAGGAAAATTTTGAGAAAATAAATTTTCTATTATTTCAGTAAAATATAAATCTTGCTTTTCTTTTGTAAGGGGTTCTTTCTGTCTCAAATGAAAAATTTGTTCATTTCTCCACTTCATTATTTTAAAACGATCTTCTTTTCTTATTGGTATAAGAGAATAATCATCCTCAACAAATTTTTGTTTACTTAAAACTTTATAACTTTTCATTTTTTATTATGAATGCTGCTTTAGCTAATTCTAAATCTGTTTTATCATCGATATCAACTGCACTTAACCATGATAATTTAAAAAAACTATATCCATCACTATAAAATGTATTCGATTCATTTAATTTTTTTACATCTGATATCCAAGTTGCACCACTTGGACAAATCAAATTGGGAAAATCTTGAGAACGGACTGAATCATCATAGTTTTTAAAAAGCTTTTCAAAACTACCTTTTTTATTTTTATAATGTGCCCACCAAGGATTGAACATTCCATAATTAAAACCAGAAAGTAAACTAAAATTTTCTTTAGATTCCTCAAATTGTTTTACTTGATCAATAATGTTTTTAGATGATCGCAAAGGACAATTAGCCATTAATTGAACAACTGTTTTATAGTTTTTTCCATTGTATTTCTGAAGTTGATTTAAAGTTGATTTTGTTGCTTGGCTTACTGTACTATAGTCATCATTATATTCTTTCCTCAAAAAAGGAACATCAGCTCCATATTTTTGAGCTATTTCAGCAGTTTCTTTACAGTCAGTACTAACTAATACTGAATCAAATATCTTAGAGTCAAGTGCAGCATTAATACTCCAACTAATCATCGGTTTACCCATAAAATCAATTATATTTTTCTTTGTTAACCTTTTACTTCCTCCCCTAGCTGGAATTATAGCAATTCTTTTTTTTACCAAATCGTCCATCCTCCGTCAATTTTTAAATTTTCACCTGTCATACTTATATTTGGATTATCTATAATAAACTTAACAGGTGGGTACAAATCTTTTTGATTTAACATTCTACCAATAGGTACTAATTTTTTGTATCGAGCTTTAAATTTCTCATCAACTCTGCCTTCTAAACCTCCATATGATATAACATTTACCCTAATTTTTTTATTTGCTAAACGAACTGCTAATTCCTTGGTTAAATGTATTTGAGCAGCTTTTACAACTCCATAATTTATAGGAGATTCATAATTAAAATTATCATATAAAGTTGGTGAAGGTGCCACATTTCCATATATTGAGCTAATAAATATTATATCTTTTAGAGGAGAATTAATATCTAATAATTTATTATTTAAATTATACGGAAAAATAATTCCATTATAAAATTCATTCTGAAAATTATTATTCGAAATACGACCTTCTTTATTTATTTTCAAGGTTTCTAAAGAACGTGCATTATGAATTATAGTATCCGGTAATTCAGTTAACTGGCTGTGTAAATTTTCTAATCCATTTTTGTCTTGAAAATCTAAAATTATTGGGTTACAAAGATGATTTGGAAAATTAAATCTCTTTATCAATTCTTTACCTCTGATCTCAGAACGAGTAGTAAATTGAACATGATGACCATCTTCAATCATACTACTAACTAATTTTGTTCCTATCCTTCCGGTACCTCCTGTTATTAAAATTTTATTCATTACAACCTTTTTCTAAAATTTCTACCATTTCTTTTGTAAAATCTCTTGATATATTTTTTTCTTTACCCTCTATAATATCCAAAAATTTAGTTAAAGCTGAGCTAAAAGCATAAAATGTATCATTAAAATATAAATCTTGATATCCTTTTGTTCCCAAAACTCTAAACCATATTGGTGATGGTAAATCACCTGAAGCTTGTAAAATCGCTTTAATTCCTTTACTCCATTCAATTTCAATATTAATTGGAGTATTTGTTTTTTGTTTTAGAGATCTAACTGAAATTAATTCACCACGATTAGGAATTAAATTTAATAGTGGTTCAATAAGATGAACACCATACTTTTTCCAAGATTTTGGAGTAGTTCCCCAAATAAACTTTATGTCACCTATTTTATCTTTATCTAAATTTGAATATTTAAATTCTTTTGCAAACTGAAGAGCAGAACAAGTAAATATTTGATCATGATATTTAGCTAAATCCCAAAGATGATTAGCATCATCTACTCTCAAAGCAAAAGGTTTGTCAATATATATCGGTAGTCCCGCTTTTAAAATAGAATTGGCAAACTTTTTATGATTTTCAGCATCATCTCTAGCTAATAGAACTGCATCTACAGATTTTATCATATCATCCAATGTATCACAAATATTTGGTATAAAAGTAGCCAAAGCTATTATATTTGAAAGTTTTTTATCTTGTGTCCATATATGAGTAACTGTTGCTCTATCAAATAAAAAATCTTTTGGAAAAGTCTGTCGTTCTAAATATTCAATAATTACTGGGAAAGGGCACTTCTTCATTTCATCTCGATTAAAACCATTAAAAATAGCTGACCATGAGTAAGGATGTCCATTACCTTCACTAAATCCAATTACTCCTAATTTTAATTTACTCATTATATTGGCCATTTTGATGGAATTAAACATTTTGAAGGAAAATTTGAGTTAATAATTGGTTTCAAATTCTGTGCATTTTCAATTTTAATTATATTATTTTTTAATTGTTTTAAATTATTTGATCCTACTACTACCTTATCTATAAAATTTTTTGATGTCACAAATTTTAATAATGATCCAGCTTTATTTTTTAATCTTGATATTTGTTTTAAATCTTTTTTTAATGGATCAAAAAAAGATGAAAGTTTATCTATATTCATAAAAACTAACCCTTGAAGAAATACAGACCTAGTATGTATTTCAATATTATATTTTTCTTTTAAGAACTTTAATTTATTTTCAAATCTATAATCTAAATAATTGAATGGAGCTTGTACTATATCTGGGACAAAACCTTTTTTCAAAATCTCATCAACTTCAAAAACCTCATTAAACGAAAATCCAATTTTTTTAATCTTTCCTAATTTCTTAAAATTATTTAAAAGTATCCAATCATCTAAATTAACCTCTAAAGGTCTATGGGCAAGATAAGCATAGAAAAATTCAATATTAAGTCTTTTTAAACTTGAATTAATCTGAGTTTCAATTGAAGGAATAGTTGTAGATTCAGGAATAAATTTTGATATAATTTTAAAAGAGTTAATATCAAATTTTCCCAAAACTTCTTCGCTATTACCATATGCATAAGCAGTATCAATTGAATCTATCCCATAAAAGTTACAAAATTTTAATATTTTATCAACCTCACCAATTTGAGTTCTACCCTCAGAATTAGAAATTCCATATTTAGATCCAAACTGTGCAGAACCAATAATTATTTTATTTGTATTCAATTTTATTCTATTTATAAAAATTAAAAATAGTATTTATCACAAAATCTTGTTCTTTTGATTTTAGAGTTGGAAAAATAGGAAGACTTAAGCAGTTAGAATAATAAGATTCAGAATTAGGCATATCACCTATTTTCCATCCAAACTTTTTGTAATAAGGCATAAGATGAGCGGGCACATAATGAACTTGAGCGAAAATATTATTTTTTCTTAGGTAATTTATTAATTCATCTCTTTTTTCAACTTGAATAACATATAAATGATAAGCATGTCCTTTAATTACACCAGATTGACGTATGATAAAATCTGCATTTTTAAAGGCTTTATAATAATATTTTGCTATTTCCAGTCTCTTTTTCAAACCTGTATCTGCTCTTTTTAACTGACTTAAACCTAGAGCTGATTGAATATCTGTTAATCTATAATTAAATCCTAAATCCTGCATTTCGTAATGCCAAACCCCATGATTTTCAACCTTTAAATTTATATCTTGTTGTATTCCGTGAGTTCTAAGATTTATAATTTTTTTATAAAGAGCTTCATTATTCGTTGTAATCATTCCCCCTTCTCCAGCTGCAATATGTTTAACAGGATGAAATGAAAAAATTGACAAATCTGAATACTTTCCAGAACCAGACATGATTTTTTGTTCTTCTTTATTAATAAAATATCCTCCAGGTGAATGACATGCATCTTCAACTATCCAACAACTATGTTTATCTGCTAAATATCTTAGTTTTTCAATATTAACAACTCTTCCAGCAAAATTAACAGGTATAATACCTTTAATTAGGTTATTAGTATCTTCATCTAAGATTTTTTTAACATTTTCTAAATCTATTAAAAATGTTTCTGGATCTATATCTGCAAAAACTACATCAGCACCACAATAACGAATACAATTAGCTGAAGCAACAAAAGTAATAGGAGTAGTAATTACCTTATCTCCCGGCTTTAATCCTAAAGCTAAAGCATTTAAATGTAAAGCAGCAGTTCCATTTGAAACAGCGATTGCATATTTTGAACCTACATACTTAGCAAATGCCTCCTCAAATTTTTTAATATTTGGACCTTGAGTTAGAAAATCTGAACTCAAAACCTTTATAACTGAATCAATATCTTCTTTTGTTATATTTTGCCTTCCATATGGTATTTTATTCATAATCCTTATTTTTTTCTTGATAATCTTCAGATAAAACTAAACTATCTAACATAATGATTTAAAATAAATATTGATTTGTGTTTATTTAACTATTAATATTATTTTTTCATATTGTATAAAACCAACCATATTTTTAAAAAATCATCTAGATTCATATATTAACAATTTTTCTTCAAAAGGATCAAATTTATCTAATAGAATAATTTTTCTATTAATTTTTTTTTCTATAGATATTAATATTTTTTTAAAAGAAATTCTATTTTTTATTTCTCCTTTTATAAAAACTTTTAAAATTCCAGAATCAATACCTTTTGCATAATCACCAATAATATAAATTGATTCTATGTTATCTATATAATCAACAATTCCATTGATAATTTCTTCTATTCCAGTATGCTTTCTAACTAATTTAACAAGTACATCAAATAATGGATGATTTTTATTAGCTAAATAATTTACCTTATTATTTTCCTTTTTTTTAATTAAATAACCTGCATTGGTTAAATTATTTAATTCTACTCTTATAGAATTTGTAGATTCGTTAAAGTCTGAAGCAATGCCTCTTAAATGAGATTTTTTAGCAAGATTTAAGAAAAACCTAATAAGTAAATTTAGTCTTGTTTTGGATGAAATTAATGTGTTTAACATATGTAAATATATAATAATTTACACAAAATGAGTAAATATTTTACTCACTAAATGAGGTCCTGACCAGATTCGAACTGGTGTAGAAGCTTTTGCAGAGCTCTGCCTAGCCACTCGGCCACAGGACCATGAAAGTAAATATATTATTTTTTACTTTCTTTTTTTGACTCTTCTTTTTTTATATCCTTGTGACTTAAGGCTAATCGTCTATTATCAAGATCCTGTTCCATTACAATTACATCTAAATTTTCACCTAGCTTGATAAACTCTGAAGGATGTTTTATTTTCTTGTCATCTGAAAGATCAGATACATGAACTAAACCATCAATACCCTCTTCCAACTCTAAAAACAAACCAAAATTTGTTAAATTTCTTACTTTACCAG
>MDTD01180091.1_pt1 | contig 26902 bp, 38 predicted proteins | sample 811221 | NCBI WGS metagenome assembly MDTD01 (sample SAMN05326646, study PRJNA326480) | marine metagenome | isolation source: seawater | place: Pacific Ocean: South West | collected 2011 | reverse complement strand
GGATCAACTTTCACTTTATACGAACTTTTCTTTGTAGCTTTTGCCATAACTTATGATTTATATGATCGGAAGAATACTATTATTTAGTAGCCTTCTTCTTATTTGCAACAGTTTTTCTTCTACCTTTTCTTGTTCTCGAGTTATTTTTCGTGTGCTGTCCTCTTAACGGTAATCCAGCTCTATGTCGAATACCTCTGTAAGATCCAATATCCATTAATCGTTTAATGTTTAATTGAACCTCAGATCTTAATTCACCTTCAACAGTAAATTCATCCGAAATTAAATCTCGAACTTTTTTAGTTTGGTCATCTGACCAATCTTGAACTTTAGCGTTTCTATCTACACCAGCCTGATCTAAAATAGCCTGAGCAGAGGATTTTCCAATCCCAAAAATATAGGTTAATGAAATCTCTCCTCTTTTATTATCTGGTATATCTACACCTGCAATCCTTGCCATAATAAAATTTTAATTTATTCTTAATTCAATTAGTTTACCCCTGTCTCTGTTTAAACTTCGGGTTCTTTTTGTTAATTACGTAAACTTTTCCTTTTCTCTTGACGATTTTACAATCGGCACTTCTTTTTTTAACAGATGCTCTAACTTTCATGTTTAATCAAGTTTTCTATTTGTATCTAAAGGTGATTCTACCTTTTGTTAAATCATATGGAGACATTTCTACCTTCACACGATCACCGGGTAAAATCTTTATATAATGCATTCTCATTTTTCCAGAGATATGAGCAGTAATTACGTGCCCATTCTCAAGTTCTACTCTAAACATTGCATTTGACAATGCTTCGATAATTGTTCCGTCTTGCTCTATAGATGGTTGTTTAGCCATGCTTTACAATATTTCTATTTTGTTTTTTTTGAGCTCCTCCTCAATAAAGGCGAACGAAGATAACACTTCTGGACCAGATTTCATAATCGCAACAGTATGTTCAAAGTGTGCACTAGGTTTTCCATCCTGTGTAATTACACTCCAACCATCATTTAAAAAGCGAACTTTCTGAGTACCCATATTAATCATCGGTTCGATTGCCAATACCAATCCCTCCTTTAATTGTATACCCCTACCTCGAGATCCATAATTAGGCACCTGAGGTTCCTCGTGTAGTTCTCTTCCAACGCCATGCCCAACTAACTCACGAACCACACCATAGTTAAACTCATGCGCTTTTTGTTGAATAGCATAGCTTATGTCTCCAAGTCGATTACCAATTTTTGCAGCCTCTATACCCAAATAAAGACAATCTTTAGTAACTCTAAGAAGCTGTTTTGTTTCTTCTGCAACCTCTCCAACAGTATAGGTATAAGCAGAATCGCCATAAAATTCATTTTTCAAAACGCCACAATCCACTGAAATAATATCACCATCCTTTAGAGGTTTATCCTGTGGTATTCCATGTACTACTTCCTCGTTAGGAGACATACATAATGTATTTGGAAAACCAGCGTAACCTTTAAAAGCAGGAATAGCATCATGATCCCGTATGAATTCTTCCGCTATTTTATCCAATTCAAGTGTAGTAACACCCGGCTTTATTAATCCTGCAATTGCGCCATGAGTTTTAGCAACAAGCAAAGAACTTTCTCTAATTAATTCAATCTCTTCTTTAGTTTTATAAATCTCTCTCCCCATAATATGACTAAATCATACCCACTGAGGAAGATTCACTTAAAGAAGATTCTCCTCTTACTTTTCCAGTTTTCATTAATCCATCATAATGACTCATTAATAAATAACTGTCAATTTGTTGAAGAGTATCCAACACTACACTTACCATAATAAGAAGTGATGTACCTCCAAAGAAGTACGAAAAGGACTCTCCTACATCAGCCATTCTAGCAAAAACTGGAAGAATAGCGATCAATGCTAGGAACAATGAACCTGGAAACATAATCTTGGACATAATTCCGTCAATATAATCTGCGGTTTCATTCCCTGGTTTTACTCCAGGAATAAAGGCACCTTGCTTTTTAAAGTCTTCTGCCATTTGACGAGGATTTACAACCATAGCAGTGTAAAAATACGTCATCACCACAATAAGTACAGCTGTGGTAATATTATACCAAATAGAATTAGGGTTACCAATTTCAGTCATTACACCCTTTGCTCCTTCACCTAAAAAGTCAGAGCTGGCCAAACCAGTAGGTAAAAACATAATTGCTTGAGCAAAAATAATTGGCATAACACCTGCCATAGCAATTTTAAGAGGAAGATATCTTCTACCTCCACCTTGAACTTTGTTAATGGCACCACCTGCAACCATTTGTTTTGGATACTCTAACGGAACCTTTCTAACACCCTTTACAATTAGAATAGTAAAGAGTACTATAAAGAACCATCCAATAAACTCAACAATAAGAAAAACTGATCGACCTCCTGATGCATCACCAGAAAAAGCTTCCTTAAATTCTCCTAAAATTGAGGTAGGTAATTTCGTAAGGATACCTATTGTAATCAAAAGAGAAACTCCATTACCAATTCCCTTTTCAGTGATTTTTTCACCTAACCACATTAAGAATAGGGTTGCAGAAACCATTATGGCTACAGAGGTCACATAAAACAATGTATTTTCTTGTACAATTGCTCCTTTTGAACCAACATAAAGTTTTAAATAAGATGGAGCTTGAACAACGGTTACAGCCATCGTTAGAAACTTCGTGTACGTTTCCATTTTCTTTCGTCCGCTCTCACCTTCTTTTTTTAATTTTTGAAATTGTGGAACAGCCATACCCAAGAGTTGGATCACAATAGAGGCAGTTATGTAAGGCATAATCCCTAATGCAAATATAGAGGCATTAGAGAAGGCGCCTCCTGAAAACTGATTGATTAAATCAGTCCAATCTGAACCTGAACGTTTATTGACTGCATCTTGGAGCACATCGCTATCTATTCCAGGCAAAAGAATCTGAGTTCCCGCAACGTATACCGTTAAGAATAAAACAGTATTGAGGATTCGCGTTCGCAAATCCTCAATAGCCCAAATATTCTTTAATTTTTGAATAATATTATTCATAATTTTTATGCAATGGTTGCAGTACCACCCTTACCTTCAATCGCTTCTTTTGCTGAAGCAGAAAAGGCATGTGCAGTAACGTTAATCTTATCGCTCAACTCACCTGATCCTAAAATCTTGATTAATTCGGTTTTGGAAGCTAATCCATTTTCAACCAACACATCAGGTGTTATATCAGATATACCTTTTGTGGTTGAAAGTGCTTGAAGCAATCCTATATTAACAGCTTTATATTCAACTCTATTCGGGTTTTTAAATCCGAATTTAGGAAGTCTTCTTTGAATAGGCTGCTGCCCACCTTCGAAACCAACCTTTCTAGAATATCCAGAACGAGATTTTGCTCCTTTATGACCTCTTGTAGAGGTTCCACCTCTTCCTGATCCTTGTCCTCTACCTATTCTTTTTTGAGACTTGGTAGCTCCACTTGCTGGTTTTAAGTTATTAAGTTGCATTGTACAATATCTTTATTATTTTTCAACTTTTACTAAATGCTCTACTGCTCTAACCATACCTAAAATTTGAGGATTTTCCTCTTTTTCAACTGTTTGGTTAAGCTTTGAAATTCCTAAAGCTTTTAATGTATCCTTTTGTTTTTTTGGATAATTAATAGCGCTTCTTACCTGTGTGATTTTGATCTTCGCCATCTTTTTTTAATTAACCGTTGAATACCTTTTCTAATTTAACACCTCTGTTATGAGCGACAACCAAAGGAGATCTTAATTCCTTAAGTGCTAACATAGTAGCCTTTACTACGTTGTGAGGATTTGAAGAACCTTTAGATTTAGCGAGTACATTTTTTACTCCAGCAGATTCTAGTACGGCTCTCATTGCTCCACCCGCAATAACTCCCGTACCGGATGATGCAGGCTTCATAAATACTCGAGCTCCCGAGAAAGTACTTTCTTGCTCATGTGGAATTGTCCCATTGTAGATAGGAACCTGAACTAAATTCTTTTTACCTTCATCTATCGCTTTAGTAATAGCTTCAGTAACTTCATTTGCTTTTCCTAAACCATGACCTACAATACCATCCTCATTTCCTACAACAACTATTGCTGCAAAAGAGAAGTGTCTACCACCCTTAGTTACTTTAGTTACTCGATTTATAGCTACTAAACGATCTTTTAATTCGATTTCGCTGGATCTAACTTTATTTTCGTTATTATTTGCCATCTTATTAGAATTTTAATCCACCTTCTCTAGCTCCTTCTGCTAAAGCTTTAATTCTTCCGTGGTATAAGTATCCATTTCTATCAAAAACTACTTGTGCGATTCCCGCCTCGATTGCCTTTTCTGCAGCCTTTTTACCAACAGCATTGGCCAATTCAACTTTGGAACCATTCTCCTTGAAGTCTTTATCACTAGAGGAAGTAGAGATTAATGTCTTTCCTGATGCGTCATCAATGAATTGAACATAAATTTCTTTGTTACTTCTGAAAACAGACATTCTAGGTCTATCAGCAGTACCCTCAACATTTTTTCTAATACTCGCTTTAATTCGAGCTCTTCTTGCTTCTTTACTAGTTGCCATAACTAACTTTCTTATTAAGCAGACTTACCAGCCTTTCTTCTAATTTGTTCACCAACATATTTAATTCCCTTACCTTTATAAGGCTCAGGTTTTCTTAATGATCTCAACTTTGCAGCAACCTGACCAACTAACTGTTTATCTACAGATGTAAAAGTTACGATTGGAGGTTGTCCTTTAGATTGCTCTGCTTCTACCTTAACTTCAGGTGGTAAAGCGAAAACAACATTGTGGGAAAACCCAAGATTCATCTCCAGCTGTTGACCACTAACTTTTGCTCTAAAACCAACTCCAATCAACTCTTGCTTAATGGAATATCCTTGTGATACACCTATAACCATGTTATTGATTAAAGATCGATATAATCCGTGTTTCGATTTTAGCTCTTTAGTATCTGACGCTCTTTTAACAATCACATCATTATCAACTACTTCAACTGTAATTCCTTCTGCAACGTCCTGTTTCAGTTCTCCTAATTTTCCTTTAACAGTAACCTCACCATTATTGAAGGATACTTCAACTCCTTGAGGCAAAGCTACTGGCGCATTTCCTATTCTTGACATTGTTCTAAATCTTTAGTAAACGTGACACAATACTTCTCCACCTACGTTTTCATTTCTTGCTTCTTTATCGGTAATAACACCTTTTGAAGTGGAAAGAATCGCAATTCCCAAACCGTTTAATACTCTTGGTAACTCTTTGGCACCAGTATAGGTTCGTGAACCTGGAGTAGAAACTCTTTTCAATACTTTTATCGCTGGGTTTTTTGTTTTCAAATCGTATTTTAACGCGATTTTGATATTACCTTGTGGCCCATTCTCATCTTCGAACTTATAGTTCAAAATGTATCCTTTATCGAACAAGATTTTTGTAATCTCCTTCTTCAAATTTGAAGCAGGTACATCAACTACTCTATGCTTTGCAGCAATAGCGTTTCTTAGTCTTGTTAAATAATCTGCTATAGGATCCGTATTCATAACTTAATCTTTTTCTCTTAAACAATAATTACCAACTTGCCTTCTTAACACCTGGAATCAAACCATTGTTGGCCATTTCTCTAAACTGAATTCTCGACAAACCGAATTGTCTCATGTAACCCTTTGGACGACCAGTAATCTTACATCTATTATGCATTCTGATCGGCATAGAGTTTCTAGGAAGTTTTTGTAATGCTTCGTAATCTCCAGCCTCTTTTAAAGCTTTTCTTTTCTCAGCGTATTTAGCAACCAGTTTAGCTCTTTTAACCTCTCTGGCTTTCATTGATTCCTTTGCCATGACTCAATTAGTTTTTAATGTTTTTAAATGGAACTCCAAATTCTTTTAATAATGCATATCCTTCTTCATCAGTTTGGGCAGATGTAACAAAAGTAATATCCATACCCAAAATCTTATCAACTTTATCAATATCAATTTCAGGGAAGATAATTTGCTCTTTAATACCTAAAGTATAATTACCTCTTGAGTCAAATTTAAAATTAACTCCTCTAAAGTCTCTAACACGAGGAAGAGCTATTGCTACTAATCTTTCGAAGAATTCATACATTCCTTCTCCTCTTAAAGTCACTTTAGCTCCAATAGGCATGTTCTTTCTTAATTTAAAAGTAGAAACATCCTTTTTAGAGTAACATGTTACTGCCTTTTGACCTGCGATTGTAGATAATTGCTTCACGGCATTTTCTACTAATCTCTTGTCTGCAACACCGGCTCCTATTCCTTGGTTAATTATAATTTTCTCCAACTTAGGTACCTGCATAACGTTTTTATAACCAAACTGCTCTTTAAGGGCAGGAGCTACTTTTTCGTCATATTGCTTTCTAAAATTTGGTACGTACTGTTCCATTAGTCTAAAATCTTATCAGTTTTTTTAGCGTATCTCTTAATTTGTCCATCCACAACTCTTCTTCCAACTCTAGTGGCAGCATCACCATCTAATAGCATCACGTTGGAGATTTGAATTGGTGCCTCACTTTCAACAATTCCTCCTTGTGGATTTTGTGCAGAAGGTTTCGTGTGTTTTTTTACTTTGTTAACACCAGCTATAATAACTTTATTTTCACCAACTAAAATCTTCAAGATTTCACCTGTTGATCCTTTGTCATTTCCAGCTATAACCTTAACTGTATCTCCTTTTTTTAATTTTAACTTCGCCATTGTTAAATAATTTATAGTACCTCAGGTGCTAATGAAACAATTTTCATAAAATCTTTTTCACGCAACTCTCTGGCAACAGGCCCGAAAATACGTGTACCTCTCATTTCGCCTGCGGCGTTCAATAGAACAACTGCATTATCGTCAAACCGAATGTATGATCCATCTGGTCTTCTAACTTCTTTCGCGGTTCTTACTACTACAGCTTTTGCCACAGCACCTTTTTTAATATTTCCTGCAGGCATTGCTTTCTTAACAGAAACTACAATCTTATCACCAATTGAAGCATATCTCTTTTTAGTACCTCCTAAAACTCGGATACATAATGCTTCTTTAGCACCACTGTTATCTGCAACTTTACACCTAGATTCTTGTTGTATCATGACTAAATATTAATCTTCTTAATCAAAATTATTTTGCTTTCTCAACGACTTCAACCAAACGCCAGTTCTTTGTCTTGCTTAATGGTTTAGTTTCCATGATTTTCACAGTATCACCAACATTACATTCCTCTTTTTCATCATGAGCAACGAATTTATTGGTTTTCTTCACGAATTTACCGTACTTATCGTGCTTCTGTCTTCTTTCGATAGATACAACGATTGATTTGTTCATAGATGTACTGGTAACAACGCCTACTCTCTCTTTTCTTAAATTTCTTGTTGACATAGTTTAAAATTTTATAAAGATTAAGCTTGCTCTTTTTGATTAAGAACAGTTTTTAATCTAGCAACTAATCTTCTTGTATCTTTAATTACTATTGGATTTTCAATTGGTGAAACAGCATGATTTAGCTGTAACGTTTCCAATGCTTTTGTGTGTTCCACAATTTTAGCCTTCAAATCCTCAACCGATAATTCTCTAATTTCTGCAGCTTTCATCTTTAATTATTTTTAAGCTTCTGAATAATCTCTTCTTACAATAAACTTCGTTTTCACAGGTAGCTTTTGGGCCGCTAATCTAAGCGCCTCTTGCGCAATATCCAAAGGAACACCATCTGCCTCAAATAATATCTTACCTGGTTTTACAGGAGCTACCCAATACTCCGGAGATCCTTTACCTTTACCCATCCTAACTTCAGCAGGCTTTTTGGTTACAGGTTTATCAGGAAAAATTCGAATCCAAATTTGACCTTCTCTCTTCATGTATCTAGTTACAGCAACACGAGCAGCTTCTATTTGTCTACTTGTAATCCAACCTTGATCCAAGGTTTTTATACCGAAAGATCCAAATGCTATTTGAGATCCTCTGTGAGAAATACCCTTCTCATTTCCTTTCCCTTTTTGAACCTTTCTATATTTTACTCTTTTTGGAGATAACATCTCTTAATGATTTTTCAATGAATAATTAACGTCTCTTCTTTCCTTTAAATTTACCACCTTTAGATCCTTGTTTTTGGTTCAAAGCGGTTGGAGTTAAATCTACTTTTCCATAGATCTCACCTTTACAAATCCATACTTTAACACCTAAACGACCATAAGTTGTATGTGCTTCAGACCAACAATAATCAACATCTGCACGAAATGTATGTAATGGAATTCTTCCTTCTTTCTTCATTTCAGTACGAGCCATTTCAGCACCATTTAAACGACCTGCTACTTGAACTTTAATTCCTTCAGCACCCATTCTCATTGATGAGGCTACAGCCATTTTCATCGCTCTACGGAAAGATATTCTACCTTCAATCTGACGACAAATACTATCCGCTACGAGTTTAGCGTCTAATTCAGGTCTTTTAATTTCGAAGATATTAATTTGAACTTCCTTACCTGTTAGTTTCTTAATTTCCTCCTTTAACTTGTCAACCTCTTGACCACCTTTACCAATGATAATACCTGGTCTGGCAGTATGTATTGTAATCGAGATTAATTTAAGTGTTCTCTCAATAACAATTTTAGACACTGAAGCTTTTGCCAAACGTGCTCTTATGTAGTCTCTAATTTTAGAATCTTCATGAATTTTATCCGCATATTTTTTACCTCCATACCAATTAGAGTCCCATCCGCGAATAATTCCTAATCTATTTCCTATAGGGTTAGTTTTTTGTCCCATTACTTAAATTCTTTCTTAATTAATTTTATCTACAAACAAGGTTACATGATTCGAACGTTTTCTAATTCGGTGAGCTCTTCCTTGAGGAGCTGGTTGAATTCTTTTTAACATTCTCGCTGAATCAACAGTGATATTTGTCACGAATAGCTCTCCACTTTCTGGCGCATCACCCGTTTTAGCTTCATAGTTATGAATAGCCGACTTCAACAACTTTTCAACTTTACTTGCGGCCTCTTTATTCGAAAACTGAAGTACCCCAAGCGCTTTGTATACTTCCATTCCTCTTACTAAATCAGCAACTAGTCTCATCTTTCGAGGAGAAGTTGGACAGTTGTTCAACTTGGCGAAGTATTGTGACTTCTTCGCTTCTTTTGCTGCCTCTGCTGTATTTCTTTTCCTAGCACCCATGTTTTAAAATGCTTTAATTAATTATTTTTTCTTCTTATCAGCTCCGTGTCCTCTGTAGGTTCTTGTTGGAGCGAATTCACCTAACTTATGTCCGATCATATTCTCTGTTACATACACAGGAATAAATTTATTTCCATTGTGAACGCCTATGGTCAATCCTAAAAAATCAGGAGTAATCATTGATGCTCGAGACCAAGTTTTAATTACATTCTTTTTTCCTGACTCTTGAGCTTCTTCAACACGCTTTTGTAACTTGTAATGCACAAAGGGTGGTTTTTTAAGTGATCTAGCCATATCTTAATTATTTTTTACGCTTTTCAATAATGTACTTATCAGAATATTTTTTCGGAGCTCTAGTCTTATACCCTTTAGCAGGTAATCCTTTTCTAGATCTTGGATGTCCTCCTGATGAACGTCCTTCTCCACCTCCCATTGGGTGATCAACTGGGTTCATCGCTACTCCTCTAACACGTGGTCTACGACCTAGCCATCTACTTCTACCTGCTTTTCCAGAAACAACAAGTTGGTGATCTGAGTTAGATACAGCTCCAATTGTAGCAGAGCAAGTAACCAATACTTGACGTGTTTCACCAGAAGGCAATTTTAATGTAGCATATCTACCTTCTTTTGCTGCTAACTGAACGTATGACCCAGCAGATCTCGCTAATTTACCTCCTTGACCAGGTTGAAATTCAACATTATGAACTACTGTTCCTAATGGAATGTCCGTTAGTGGTAATGAATTACCTACCTCAATCGGAGCTCCCTTCCCTGCTTGAACTGTAGCACCAACTTCCAATCCATTGGGTGCTATGATGTAAGATTTCTCTCCATCAGCATAATACAACAATGCAATTCGAGCAGTTCTGTTTGGATCGTATTCAATTCCTTTTACAATAGCTGGAACACTTACTTTAGTTCTTTTGAAATCAATCACTCGAAATTTCTTCTTGTGACCTCCTCCAATATTACGAACAGTCATTCTTCCAGAGGAATTTCTACCTCCTGAACTTTTCTTTTTTGCAATCAAGCTCTTCTCAGGACTCCCTTTAGTAACATCTTCAAATGTATCAGCTACTTTATGTCTTTGTCCCGGCGTATTTGGTTTTAATTTCTTTAAACCCATCTTCTTAAATATTACCGTAAATATCTATTACTTCACCTTCCTTAAGAGTGATGATAGCTTTCTTAAAAGAAGCTGTTCTACCATCCATCGCCCAAGTTTTTCTATTTCTTTTTGCTTTACCAGCGTAACGCATTGTGTTCACTGATTCAACTGTTACACCGTAAGTTGATTCAACCGCCTTTTTGATTTGCACCTTATTGGCAGCGTTGTTTACGATGAATCCATATCTTCCTAGCTTCTCTTCTAGGTTGGACATCTTTTCTGTTATAATTGGTTTAACAATAACACTCATCTCTTACTAGCTTAAACTGTTTTCAATTTCTTTCACTGAACTTTCAGAAAGCACAAGCTTACTGCAGTTGATTAAATCGTATGTATTTACCTCAGAGGTAGCTACTACTTTTACTTTTTGAATATTTCTTGAGGACAAATAAACATTCTTATCATTTGCAGCAGTCACTAAAGTAACTCTCTTTCCTTCTAAGTCAAGACCCTTTAATACAGCTAAAAAATCTTGTGTTTTAGGAGCATCAAACTTCAAATCCTCTAGCACAATTAATTTATCTTCCTTTAACGAAGATGAAAGAACTGACTTTTTAGCAACAGCCTTTACTTTTTTATTCAATTTGAATCCGTAGTATCTTGGTTTAGGACCAAAAATTCTACCTCCACCTCTAAATACTGGGGATTTAACATCACCGTATCTAGCTGCACCAGATCCTTTTTGCTTTTTCAATTTCTTAGTACTCCCAACAATTTCATTTCTTTCCTTGGATTTATGAGTACCTTGTCTTTGATTAGCTAAATATTGCTTCACATCTAAGTACACTGTATGCTCGCTTGGCTCAACACCAAAAACAGCATCACTCAAAGTAACTTTTCTACCGGTGTCTTTTCCTGTTTTATCTAATACTGCTAATTCCATCTTATTTCTCAATTACAACGTAAGACCCTTTTGCTCCAGCAATATTCCCTGAAACAACTAATAAATTCCTATCAGCAAAAACTTTTAAAACCTTTAAGTTTTGAGTTTTCACAGTGTCTCCACCCATTCTTCCGGCCATTCTCATTCCTTTAAATACTTTAGAAGGAGTAGAAGCACCACCTATTGAACCAGGAGCTCTTAATCTGTTGTGCTGACCATGAGTTTGACCTCCAACACCTCCAAATCCGTGTCTTTTAACAACACCTTGGAATCCTTTTCCTTTAGAAGTTCCAGCAACATCAACAAATTCACCCTCAGCAAAAAGCTCAACAGTTATTTCATCACCCAATGCTTTTTCTTCTTGAAACCCTTGGAATTCAACTAGTTTAGCTCGTGGCGTTACACCTGCTTTTTTAAAGTGCCCTTTCATTGGCCCTGAAATGTTCTTCTCGGTTTTTTCATCAAACGCTAATTGAAGCGCTGAATAACCGTCAGTCTCCTCAGTTTTAACCTGAGTAACTACGCATGGACCAGCCTCAATAACAGTACAAGGAATGTTTTTACCATTCTCATCGAACATGCTCGTCATACCGATCTTTTTTCCTATCAATCCTGACATCGAATAACAGTTTTAAAAGTTATCTTATCTATTTAATTACTATACCTTAATTTCAACTTCAACACCTGAAGGCAATTCTAGCTTCATTAATGCATCAACGGTCTTAGAAGAGGAACTGTAAATGTCCATTAATCTCTTGTAAGAACTCACTTGAAATTGCTCTCGAGCTTTTTTGTTAACATGAGTTGATCTTAATACTGTAAATATTCTCTTGTTTGTTGGAAGTGGAATTGGTCCACTTACAACAGCACCTGTAGATTTTACAGTTTTAACAATCTTCTCAGCTGATTTATCAACTAAGTTGTGGTCGAAAGACTTTAATTTTATTCTAATTTTCTGGCTCATATCTAATGTACCTTAAACTCTTTTTATAATTATGCTTCAACTTGTCCTTTAGCAGCTGCTATAACTACTTTTGAAACCGCAGCAGGCGCTTCCGCAAAATGACTAAATTCCATCGTTGATGTTGCTCTTCCTGAAGTTATTGTTCTCAATGAAGTAACGTATCCAAACATTTCAGATAACGGAACTTTTGCCTTAACAACTTTTGCTCCATTCTTATCATCCATTCCTTCCATCAACCCTCTTCGCTTATTTAAATCAGCTACAACATCACCCATGTTTTCTTCCGGTGTGATGACTTCTAACTTCATCATTGGTTCAAGTAAAACTGGGTTCGCTTGAGGACATGCATTTTTGAAGGCCATTTTAGCAGCAACCTCAAAGGATAATTGATCGGAATCTACTTGATGGTATGAACCATCATGTAAAGTAACTTTTAACGAATCAACATTAAATCCAGCTAATACACCAGCTTCCATCGCTTGTTTGAACCCTTTTTCAACTGAAGGAATGAATTCCTTTGGAACGTTTCCTCCTTTCACCTCATTCACAAATTCAAGTCCATCTTTATCATCTTCTCTTGGACCAATAGTAACTTGAATATCGGCAAACTTACCTCGTCCACCAGATTGCTTTTTATAAACTTCTCTATGCTGAACAGCATTAGTAATTGTTTCTTTATAGTTTACTTGTGGTTCACCTTGGTTACATTCTACTTTGAATTCTCTCTTCAATCGATCAATAATAATATCCAAGTGTAACTCTCCCATTCCTGAAATTATTGTCTGACCAGAATTTTCATCTGTTTTAACTTGGAATGTAGGATCTTCCTCTGCTAGCTTTCCTAACGCTAATCCTAATTTGTCAACATCAGCTTGGGACTTTGGCTCAATAGCTACTCCGATTACAGGATCTGGGAAATCCATTGATTCTAATACAATTGGTGCATTTTCAGCACATAGAGTATCCCCTGTTCGGATGTCTTTGAATCCAACTAATGCTGCTATATCTCCTGCATGTAATTCATCAATTTGATTTTGAGAATTGGCATGCATTTGGAAAATTCTAGAAATTCTTTCTTTCTTCATTGTTCTTGTGTTTAACACATAAGAACCTGAAGGCAATGTTCCAGAATAAGCTCTCGTGAAACATAAACGACCTACGAATGGGTCAGTAGCGATTTTAAATGCTAATGCAGAAAATGGTTCATCTGCAGAAGGTTTTCTTGAAGCAGCTTCTTCTGTTTTTGGATTAACTCCTTCAATTGCTTTTTGGTCTAAAGGAGATGGAAGTATTTCCATTACCACATCCAACATGGCCTGAACACCTTTATTCTTAAAAGCTGAACCACACATCATTGGAACAAATTTAGCATCCAATGTCGCTCCTCTTAACGCATCTAAAACTTCTCGTTCTGTGATTGAATCAGGATCTTCAAAGAACTTCTCCATTAAGGACTCATCATATTCAGCAATCGCCTCCAATAATTTTTCTCTGTACTCCTCAACTTCATCTGCCATTTCAGCTGGTATGTCAACTTCTTCGAAGGTCATACCCATATCATCTTCATTCCAAACGATTCCTCTGTTGTTGATTAAATCAACTACTCCTTTAAAATCGTCTTCAGCACCAATTGGCAATTGCAAAGGAACTGCCTTGGAACCTAACATTTCTTCTACCTGCTTACATACGTTTAAGAAGTCGGCACCTTGACGGTCCATTTTATTTACAAATCCGATTCTGGATACGTTATAATTATCGGCTAATCTCCAGTTTGTTTCTGATTGAGGTTCAACACCGTCAACTGCAGAAAACAAAAATACTAGGCCATCTAAAACTCGTAAAGATCTATTTACTTCTACTGTAAAGTCTACGTGACCAGGAGTATCAATAATATTCACTTGGTATTTATCTCCTCTATAAGGCCAAAACACAGTGGTTGCAGCAGAGGTGATTGTGATTCCTCTTTCTTGTTCTTGCTCCATCCAATCCATTGTAGCACCACCATCATGCACCTCACCTATTTTATGTGATACACCAGAGTAATATAGAACACGCTCTGTAGTGGTAGTTTTTCCAGCATCAATGTGTGCTGCAATACCAATGTTTCTTGTAAATTTAAGATCTCTCTTAGCCATTTTGACTTACCTTTTAATTCTTTATTTTTAATTAAACTCTAAAATGAGCAAAAGCTTTATTTGCTTCAGCCATTCTATGGGTATCTTCTTTTTTCTTAAAAGCAGCTCCTTCTTCTTTAGAAGCGGCGATAATTTCTCCGGCCAACTTCTGAGCCATTGATTTTTCGTTTCTTTTTCTTGCATACCCAATCAACCATTTCATTCCCATAGATTGTTTTCTATTTTCACGAATAGGTACAGGTATCTGGAAAGTGGCTCCTCCTACTCTCTTCGAACGAACCTCAACACCTGGGGTAACATTTGATAAGGCTTTCTTGAATACTTCTAATGCATTCTCGTCTTCCTCAATTTTTCCCTCAACAGCATCGATAGCATCATAAAAAATATTGAAAGCGATAGATTTTTTTCCGTCCAACATAAGATTGTTAACGAATTTAGTCACTACTGTATCCCCAAATTTAGGATCTGGTAAAACTAATCTTTCTTTTGCACTACTTTTTCTCATCTCAGTTTAATCCTTTTAATTATTTCTTTGGACGCTTAGCCCCATATTTAGATCTTCTTTGCAATCTTCCTTCTACTCCAGCAGTGTCTAAAGCTCCTCTAACAATGTGGTACTTTACCCCTGGTAAATCCTTTACTCTTCCTCCTCTTACTAGAACAATAGAGTGTTCTTGAAGATTGTGACCTTCCCCTGGTATATACGCTGAAACTTCTGTACCATTTGTTAACCTTACTCTGGCAACTTTTCTCATGGCTGAATTTGGTTTCTTTGGTGTTGTTGTATATACTCTTGTACAAACTCCTCTTCTCTGAGGACAGGCATTAAGAGCTGCAGCCTTGCTTTTAGTTGGCTTATTTACTCTTCCTTTTCTTATTAACTGCTGAATAGTTGGCATATTTCTAAATATTCACTTTCAATTAAACACAATACCCCGCAAAAAAACGGGACGGCAAAGATAGGCAGAATTTTCAAACTTTCAAGGCCTTTGATGATTTTACCTTCTTTTTTTTTACATTTACTCACATCGCATCGTTAAAAACATTAGCAAACACTTAATAAACAACCACTTATCTCCTGTTGAAGTTTTTAATTTATTAAAAGATAAATTGAATTTGTCTTTTATTTATTTTTGATTTTATGCCAGACTTTATAAAAGAATTAAATGAGCCACAGCAAGAAGCTGTTATGTCCATAGAGGGTCCTAATATGATTCTCGCTGGAGCAGGTTCAGGTAAAACAAGAGTATTAACCTACAGAATTGCCTATTTACTTACTCAAGGGGTAGATTCTTTTAATATTCTTGCCTTAACGTTTACCAACAAAGCTGCAAAAGAGATGCGTGAACGTATAGAAAGTATTATTGGTTTAGAGGCTAGGAATTTATGGATGGGTACTTTTCACTCTATCTTTGCAAAGATTCTCAGAAATGAACACGATAAAATTGGCTTTCCTTACAACTTCACTATATATGACACTCTAGATGCAAAGAACCTGATTAAATCAATTATTAAAGAATTAAGTCTAGATGACAAGGTATATAAACCTGGAATGGTTTATAATCGAATATCCGCAGCAAAAAACAATTTAATTTCTGCTAAAGCTTACAACCAAGATCAATCCATTATTACTGAGGATAAGCGAATGGGTAAGCCTGAAATAGGAAAGATATATTCTATATATTCAAATCGTTGTTTAAAGTCTGGAGCAATGGATTTTGATGATCTTTTATTCAAAACCTATGAATTATTTGTCAACTTCCCAGAAGTACTTCAGAAATATCAAAAGTTATACAAATACATTCTGGTTGACGAGTACCAGGACACCAACTATGCTCAATACATAATTATTAAAATGTTGGCCCAGGCATATAAAAATATATGTGTAGTTGGTGACGATGCTCAAAGTATATATTCATTTAGGGGGGCGAATATTGAAAACATACTCAACTTTAAAAAAGATTATACTAACGCGCAATCTTTTAAGCTTGAACAAAACTACAGGTCTTCTAAAAATATTGTAGCAGCAGCAAATGCTGTTATTTCAAAAAATAAAGATCAATTTGAAAAAAACGTATGGACATCCAATGGAGAGGGACCAAGAATTAAAATTATTAAAACAAAAACAGATAATGAAGAAGGGAGGGTCATTGCCGACAAGATAATCAACCTGAAACTAGAGAATCAACTATACAATCACCAAATCGCTATTCTCTACAGAACGAATGCTCAGTCCAGAGCTATGGAGGAGTCACTACGAAAACTAAACATTCCTTACAAAATATATGGAGGTTTATCGTTTTACCAAAGAAAGGAAATAAAAGATATCTTATCGTACTACAGACTCTCCTTCAATCCATCGGACGAAGAAGCTTTAAAAAGAGTGATTAATTACCCTACCCGAGGAATTGGGAAAACAACTATTGACAAGTTAGTTCTAACAGCAAACAAATGCAACACAACCATTTGGGAGGTTGCAGCTAATATAGACTCCTACGAAACAGGAATGGGAAATGGACCAAAAACAAAAATCAAGAATTTTGTTACAATGATCTTAAGTTTTGGAAGTGAACTTTTTCGAAAAAACGCCTATGAACTAGGAAAATATATTGCAACGCATACAGGACTCTTGAAAGAATTAAATGAAGATAAAACTCCTGAAGGAATATCTCGCTATGAGAATATTCAAGAATTGCTTAATGGTTTAAAACAATTTTCAATCCAAGAGGAACCAACCGATCATCCTGAAAAAACGTTAGATAAATTCATGGAGGATGTTGCATTGTTAACAGATGCAGATAACGAAACGGAAGAGGATTTTAACAAAGTTTCATTAATGACTATTCACAGTGCCAAAGGACTTGAGTTTCCATATGTTTTTATTGTAGGCATGGAAGAGAACCTCTTTCCTTCCCAACTTTCCGTCAACTCCAGAATTGAGTTAGAAGAAGAACGCCGACTATTTTATGTGGCATTAACACGTGCCGAAAAAGCCGCTTTTCTAAGTTATGCTCAAACACGATTTAAATTTGGGAATATTACTTATGCTGAACCAAGTAGATTTATTTCAGAAATCCCTCTCGATTTTGTAGAAATGCCCGAGGCACGACCTCCTCGAAATTTTGCCGGGACGAGACTTAAGAATGATCAAGCTACTCTCAAAAGAAATCCTTCTCCAATACCATCGGGTAAAAAACTAGTTAGCTTAAAACGAGTCGCATCTCAAAATAATAGTGAAGCTGCTCCACAAATGGGTGTCAATGAGAGCAAACATGTGAAAGAAGGACAAACTGTAGAGCATTTAAGGTTTGGTCGTGGAAAAGTTGTTAAAATTGAAGGTGTTGGCCCTAGTAAAAAAGCTTTAATTTCGTTTACTAAGCATGGTGACAAACAAATATTATTGAAATTTGCCAAACTTAAAATAGTTGGGTAGATTTAAAAAGATTTAATTTTTTAATATGGAGTACAATACAACTCGAAATTCCTTAGTTATTCCAGAGTACGGAAGAAATATTCACAAAATGATCGCCTACGCAATATCTGTGGATGATCGAGAAGAAAGAAACCACGTTGCAAGATCAATTGTAAAGGTGATGGGACAGGTAAAACCTCAATTTAAAGAAGCTGATGATTTTATTCAAAGCTTATGGGACCATATGATAATTATCTCTGACTTTAAACTTGATGTAGATTCACCTTATCCCTATCCTGACAGAGAAGAGTTGGTAAAACCGCCGAATAGGGTGGCTTACCCCCAAGGAAAAATTAAGTTTCGTCATTATGGACGATCTATTGAAAGCTTTATTGCAAAAGCAAGTAAGATGGAAAACGGAGAAGAAAAAGATTCTTTTACGTATTATATTGCCAATATGATGAAAAAAAACTATCTCCTCTACAACAGAGATAGTGTGAGTGATGATCTAATTTTTGATCAACTAAAAACTCTTTCGAATGGGGCGTTGGAAATTTCAGATAAACATACATTGAAAAGTACTGGATCATTGGTTGGAAAGAAAGGAAATCCGAATAAAGGAAATAATAAAAGACATACAAACAACAAAAAGGGTGGTAAGCGTCCATTTAAAAGAAGATAACAAAATCCATGGAAACTTTTGTAATTAACGGAGGCAACAGATTAGAGGGTGAAATCATTCCTCAAGGTGCAAAAAATGAGGCATTACAGGTTTTGTGTGCTCCTCTATTAACATCAGAAAAAGTCACAATTAAGAATCTACCTAATATTGTTGATGTCAATAAACTTATTGATTTACTCCGGAGTATGGGAGTAAAGGTTACACAGTTGAATGAATCTGATTATGAATTCCAAGCTGATGATGTAAACCTAGATTACATGACATCTGAGGAGTTCAAAACCAAAGGTGCAGGACTGAGAGGCTCAATAATGATTGTTGGTCCTTTATTGGCTCGTTTTGGTAAAGGATATATCCCCGCTCCTGGTGGTGATAAAATAGGAAGAAGACGTGTTGACACTCACTTTATAGGTTTTCAAAAACTGGGTGCGCATTTTGAATATCAGGCCGCCAGTAAATTTTACAAGGTTGAGTCTCCTAAATTATCAGGATGTTACATGCTATTGGATGAAGCTTCGGTTACTGGGACAGCAAATATCGTAATGGCTGCTGTACTTGCCAAGGGAGTTACACAAATTTACAATGCTGCTTGTGAACCATATTTACAACAACTATGTAAAATGTTAAATAAAATGGGGGCAAAAATCTCAGGGGTTGGATCTAATTTATTAACTATTGAGGGAGTTGACGAGTTAGGTGGTACAACGCACAGGGTTTTACCTGACATGATAGAAATAGGATCGTTTATTGGACTTGCTGCAATGACAGAGTCAAACATTACAATTAAAGATGTGTCCTATGAAAATCTCGGTATCATACCAAATACGTTTAAACGTCTGGGAATTGAAATGGAATTACTGGGTGACGATCTTATTATACCGTCTCAATCCCAATATGAGGTTGAAAAATTCATTGACGGTTCAATAATGACAATAGCCGACGCACCATGGCCTGGTTTTACACCAGATTTATTAAGCATTGTACTCGTTACTGCCATCCAGGCTAAGGGCTCAGTTTTGATTCATCAGAAAATGTTTGAATCTCGATTGTTCTTTGTAGACAAACTCATTGACATGGGCGCACAAATTATTCTTTGTGATCCACATAGAGCTACTGTAATCGGGCATAATAAACAACAAAGATTAAAAGGACTTACAATGACGTCTCCTGACATCAGAGCGGGGGTTTCTTTACTTATAGCAGCACTATCGGCTGAAGGTACATCTCAAATACATAATATCGAACAAATTGATAGGGGCTACCAAAATATTGATACGCGATTAAGAAGTATAGGTGCCGATATAACACGAACGATTCAATGAAAAATTACATTATAATAGCCCTTGCCTGTATTAGTCTTTCCTTTTTCTTGATAAACAAAAAGGAAAAAAGCACAATTGGATTAAACATTGGTAACATTGCACCTGAACTTAAAGGAGTATCTCCATCAGGGGACAGCATTAACTTAAGTAGTTTGAGAGGCAATTTCGTACTTGTGGATTTTTGGGCATCATGGTGTCGTCCTTGTCGATTCGAAAATAGAAACCTTATTAAAACCGTTGAGCACTTTAAAAATGTTGATTTTCCATCGAAAAAAAATTGGGTAGGCAAAACATTGACCAAAAAAGGCTTTAAGGTCTTTAGTGTATCATTAGATAGAAGTGCTTCTTCATGGAAAAAAGCCATAAAACAAGATAAGCTAAATTGGCCATGGCATATTTCTGACCTTAAATGGTGGAACAGCTCACATGCCGCCATCTATAAAATTGAAAGTATTCCAGACAACTATTTTCTTGATCCGGATGGAAAAATAATTGCAAAAAATCTTAGAGGAAAGGCCCTGGACAATATCCTTGAGAAACACCGCCTCAAAACGAAACCCAATAAAAAGAAGTAATCCTCTCTTTTTTTATCGTAATTTTGCCAAAAATTCAATCTGTTTAACAGGATAAATGTCATATTGTCTTAATATGACATTGGATGATGAGTTGGCAAACAGATTGATAAGTAATTTTCAAAGTATAATTAGCAAAATAGATAAAAATGGCTAAGGATGAAAAAACAGCCCAAGAGGAGGCTCAAAAAGAAAAGCAAGAGGAGATAAAACAAGAAACTCAAGAAGAACAGGAATCTGAAAAAACAGAAAAGGAGGAAGTTTCAAAGGAGCCTTCACTAGAGGACAAGCTTAAAGCTTCAGAAGATAAATTTTTAAGGATATTTTCTGAATATGAAAACTTCAGAAAAAGAACACAAAAAGAAAAAGCCGATTTAATTTCTGGAGCGGCTGCAGACGTTTATAAAGTACTATTGCCAATCCTTGACGACTTAGATCGTGCAAAGGAAAATATTGATAAAGTAGATGATATTGCATCATTAAAGGAAGGTCTTGATTTGATTTTTGATAAACTATCAAAATCTTTAAAGTCAAATGGGCTGGAACAGATGGACGTGAAAGAACAGGATTTTAATGCAGATGAGCATGAAGCCATTACAAACATTCCGGCGCCTACTGAAGAAATGAAAGGCAAAATACTTGATGTGGTAGAAAAAGGATATACATTAAATGGTAAAATTATACGATTCCCAAAGGTCGTAGTTGGAGCCTAATTTAGGATCCCTGTCGACCGCCCACTGTCGACAGTAAATTTAAATTAATAGTGGCCAATGGTTTTTAAAAACCTCAAATAACCCGTTATGTCAAAAAGAGATTATTACGAAGTATTAGGAGTAAGCAAATCAGCGGACGAAAAAGAGATTAAAAAAGCGTATAGAAAGCTTGCTATAAAATACCACCCTGATAAAAACCCCAACGATAATGAAGCTGAAGTCAAGTTCAAAGAAGCAGCAGAGGCTTATGAGGTTTTAAGCGATGCACAAAAGAAAGCGCGATATGATCAATTTGGTCATGCAGGAATGGGAGGTGCAGCAGGTCATGGAGGTTTTGGTGGTGGCATGTCCATGGACGATATTTTTGAAAACTTTGGTGATATTTTTGGTGGTTTTGGTTTCGGAGGAGGAGGCAGATCAAGTGGTGGACGAAGAGTAAATCGGGGTTCCAATATTAGAATAAAAGTTGCCCTCACTTTGGAAGAAATTGCAGAAGGTGTTGAAAAGAAAGTGAAAGTAACTAAAGACAATAGCTGTAGCGCATGTCATGGAAGTGGAGCTGAAGGCTCCGGTGGTCACTCTACTTGTCCAACCTGTAATGGTTCTGGACAAGTTACGAGAGTAACAAATACTTTTTTAGGTCAAATGCAAACTGCTACAACTTGCCCAACTTGTAATGGGCAAGGTAGCGTAATAAAAGATAAGTGTAAAAAATGTAACGGTAAAGGAGTTGAACGAGGTGAGGCTGTAATTCCAATAAATATTCCTGCTGGAGTTGAAGATGGTATGCAATTACAAGTTAGTGGACAAGGAAACATGGGTGCTCGTGGCGGAGTTGCAGGAGATTTACTGGTAGTTATTGAAGAAAAGCCTCATGAATACTTTCAAAGAGAAGGCCAAAATTTGCATTACGATTTATTTGTGAATTTTGCCGATGCTGCGTTAGGAACACAAATTGTTGTCCCTACCCTCACAGGAAAAGTTAAAATTAAACTTGAAGAAGGAACTCAATCAGGTAAATTATTGCGTCTTCGAGGAAAAGGATTACCAAGTGTTAATGCATACGGTACAGGTGATATCATTGTTAATGTAAATGTTTGGACTCCACAAAAACTTTCTTCAGACGAGAAAAAAACATTAGAAAATTTTAGAAAGGCAGAAAATTTCAAGCCGAATCCAAGTAAGAAAGACAAAGGTTTTTTTGAACGAGTAAAAGAATATTTTAATTAAGAAAGGCCTCAGAATTCTGAGGCTTTTTAATATACCCTTACAAGACAAAAAGTTTATAATCTTTTAATCAATCCCCTTTTTTTGTGACCATTTTGATTATTTTAGTTAATCAAGATATGGGGTCCAAATATATCATAAAAGCGAATAAGGTTGTAAAACGATACAGCAACCATACCGCTCTCAATAAAGTCTCCTTAAAAATACCGAAAGGTTGTATTTATGGACTACTTGGTCCGAACGGGGCAGGTAAAACTACATTGATCAGGCTAATTAATCAAATTACCCACCCGGATGGAGGTGATATTCAATTTTTCAATGAGCCATTGTGCGAAAAACATATTCCAAAAATTGGATATCTCCCAGAAGAAAGAGGTCTTTATAAAAAAATGAAAGTAGGTGAGCAAGCTTTATATCTTGCTCAATTAAAAGGGCTAAGTAAAGCGAAAGCTAAGGAAAAACTAACAGAATGGTTTGATAAGTTTGATATTCTTAATTGGTGGGATCATAAAATTGAAGACCTTTCTAAGGGAATGGCTCAAAAGGTTCAATTTATTGTGACAGTTGTTCATGAACCTGAACTTTTAATACTGGATGAACCTTTCTCAGGTTTTGACCCAATTAATACCGAATTCATAAAGCAAGAAATCTTAGAACTCAAAAAAAAGGGTACTACCATAATTTTTTCAACGCATAATATGCAAAGCGTTGAAGAAATATGTGATCACATCACGTTGATCAATCAATCTGAAATTGTACTTGATGGCCCTGTAAATACGATTAAGCAACAATTTAGTAGAAATGCTTACGAGATTCATTTTATAGGAAATATGATCTCTTTTACGAATGCGCTTTGGACTGGATTTGAATTACTTAAAAAAGAAGTCATATCAAAAACAGAATTTAAAGTAACTGTTTCACCTCTTGCTAATCATTCGATTAATCAATTATTAGGTGCTGTTTTACAAGGGTGTACTATAAAATCTGTTGTTGAGTCCAGTGCAAAAATGCATGATATTTTTATTCAAGCTGTAGCTCAAAATAACGAACCAACACCTGCTAAATTTAAGGAGAATGAGTAAACTTAAATTAGTTCTAAATCGAGAGTTTAAATCAAGAGTAATGAAAAAGTCATTCTTATTGATTTGTATTCTCACACCGATTGTTGTCACCGGATTAGTCATTGCACCAATTCTCATTCAACAATCAACATTTAAACAAAAAACGGTTTTGATTGTAGATGACACTATCACGCTTGGTGATTTACTTCAAAGGGATAAAAGTTCAAAATTTATAAAATACATTAACATGCCTTTAGATGCGACTATTGAAGAGGTCGCTGGTCGATATGAAAATGCGGTTGATACACTGGTCCTTCACCTAAATAAAAACTTTGGAATTATTAGGAATAGTCCAGGACAGCTCTATAACAACGGCCATCCTGGTCCTGGTGTATTAAGCACTATAAAAAATGATTGTTTTGATTTGTTTCGGAAAATTCAAGTTTATCAAATGACTCAGCTCAATCTGGAAAAAATTGATAAGAGACTTGGTAATACCTGTAATATCCAATATGAAGGAACTGGTATTGATCCACAAGTAAAATCTTACCTCTCTCTAGCGGGAGGACTTTTAATGTATTTACTGGTTCTTTCTTATGGGGTACAAGTGCTAAAAGGAGTTCAAGAAGAAAAATCAAATAGAATCATTGAGGTCATGCTTTCATCCATCCGAGCTGTCCAATTAATGCGCGGAAAGATATTTGGAATTGGACTTGCGGGGATTGTTCAATTTTCCATAATTATTGTTTTCTCTATCCTTCTATTCTCTTTGGTGCAATCAATTGTTGATATAAATGCTTCGGATTTAGTAAACGATCAAATTCAAATGATGAATGCTGATGGTGAATTGATAGATGCGCAAATTCCCACATTAACTGCTGAAGAAATAGATACACTATATGCTATTGAAGGATTAAAATCATTCCTTCCTATTTTTATGGTTGTTGTTCCTTTTTTATTCATCGGTGGATTCTTACTTTATGCAGCCTTTTTTGCAACAATTGGTGCAGCTTCCAACCCAGATTCTGATGCACAACAGTATATATTACCCATAACAGGCCCCATATTTATTAGTGTAATTATCGCCATGACAATCATAGAAAACCCTGAATCTAATCTTGTTTTTTGGTCTTCGATATTCCCACTTACCTCACCTGTTGTTATGACAGCCAGACTACCCTTTATAGATTGGTCTACAGAATGGTGGGAGGTAATCCTTTCAATCATTTTATTGTTTATTAGTGTATGGCTCAGTATCTCATTTGCAGCAAAAGTTTATAAAACAGCTATATTAATGTATGGTCAGAAATTAAGTTATTCCAACATTTGGAAATGGTTTAAACAAAGTAATAGATGAAAGTCGCTATCATAGACATTGGGACAAATACCTTTAATTTATTGGTTGCTACTCAGCCTAACCGACGATTAATTCCTATTGAAATAAAAAAAGAATTTGTATTTCTTGGTCAGGGAGGAATTAATGAGAATAAATTACAAGATGAGGCTATATTAAGAGGATTAACGACGTTAAAAAAATTTAAATCAATTGCAGATAATTTAGGTGTTAAAAAAATTATCGCTATTGCAACATCTGCTGTCCGAAACGCAGTAAACGGGAAGGATTTTATTTATAAAACTAAGGCATTAACCGGTATCGACATTAAAACGATTAATGGTAATCAAGAAGCTGAATATATTTACAAAGGTGCACGCGAAGCCACTAATTTTGGAGATTCTCCAGTCCTTCTTATGGACGTTGGCGGAGGTAGTACAGAATTCATTATATGCGATAAACATCAGGTATATTGGAAAAAAAGTATAGAAGTTGGTGCCGCAAGATTATTTGAGTCCTTTCATAGGCATGAACCCATTATTCCAGATGAAATCCAAGCAATTGAAAGTCATTTAGATAGCGTACTCGCACAGGTCGTTAAAAAAGCAGAAGCGTTTGAAATTGAAACACTTATTGGATCATCTGGAGCATTTACTTCATTTGCTAAAATAATAGCTCATCGTTTAAATGAGTCTGAGAAAATCACATACTCTTCTGAATATACTTTTGACCTGAACGAGTTCCAACAAATTTCAGATCATATTATTGATTTGACATTAGAAGAGCGGTATGGTATTCCTGGATTAATAAATGAGCGAGCACCGATGATTGTAGTTGGCACAATCCTTGTAAATTATATTTTAAAAAAGTTACATATTCAACACTTTAAATTAGCGAGGTATGCATTAAAAGAGGGGGTAGCAAGTGACTTTTTAAAGAGCTTAACAAATTAAAGATCAAATGAAATGGGAAAGATTTTAGTAATTGATGATGAACGACCAATAAGGCGTACTCTTTGTGAGATTTTAGAATTTGAAAATTTTAAAGTTGATCAAGCAGAGGATGGTGAGCAAGGGTTAAAAATGGCCACAGAAAATGAATACGATGTGATACTTTGCGATATTAAAATGCCAAAAATGGATGGTCTTGAAGTCCTTGAAAAAATCCAAGCTCTAGAATATGATCCTGCAATTGTTATGATCTCTGGACACGGAACAATCGACACAGCCGTTGATGCGCTAAAAAAAGGAGCATTTGATTATATTCCTAAACCTCCAGATTTAAATAGGCTTTTAGTAACAGTTCGAAATGCAATGGATAAAAAAGAACTTGTCCAAGAAACAAAAGTCTTAAAGAAAAAACTCAACAAAGTTAAATCTGCAAATATTATTGGAAATTCAAAAGCAATAAAGAATGTTATTGATGTGATCGATAAAGTAGCAACAACAGACGCTAGGGTATTAATTACTGGAGGAAATGGCTCTGGAAAAGAACTTGTTGCGCGACAAATACACGAAAAAAGTGCACGTGCAAAATCACCACTCATTGAAGTAAATTGTGCCGCAATCCCTGCAGAATTAATTGAATCTGAATTATTTGGTCATGAAAAAGGAGCGTTTACTTCTGCTCATAAGCAAAGAAAAGGAAACTTTGAAAATGCACATGGAGGAACACTTTTTCTAGATGAAATTGGAGATATGAGTTTGTCTGCGCAAGCAAAAGTTTTAAGAGCTCTGCAAGAAAATAGAATTACAAGAGTAGGTGGAGAAAAAGAAATAAAGGTAGATGTTCGAGTAGTTGCTGCAACAAATAAAGATCTTAAAGAAGAAATTGCAAAAGGAAATTTCAGAGAAGATTTATACCACAGATTAAGTGTTATTGTTATACAAAACCCCTCTTTAAATGAGCGAAAAGAAGATATCCCCCTCTTAGCGGATTTCTTTTCTAAACAAATTTGTGAAGATCACGGTGTAGCTCCAAAAAGGGTTAATGATGACGGAATCAAGGAATTGAAAAAAATTAATTGGACAGGAAATATTAGGGAGTTCAGGAATGTTATGGAACGATTAATTATTCTTTGTGGAAATGAAATCACAGAAAAAGATGTAATTGCCTTTGCGCAACCACTTAGTCAATCCTAATTTCAACAAGAACATAAAAAAAGGCGAATTGAAAATTCAATTCGCCTTTTTTGTACAAGAAAACCGACAAATATCGAACTTTATTATGCAGGATGTGGACATGATTCTCCATCATTCAAAGCTTGTGGGAGT
>MDTD01164946.1_pt1 | contig 26908 bp, 29 predicted proteins | sample 811221 | NCBI WGS metagenome assembly MDTD01 (sample SAMN05326646, study PRJNA326480) | marine metagenome | isolation source: seawater | place: Pacific Ocean: South West | collected 2011 | reverse complement strand
TCTGCGCGGTGATGCCGCCGCACTCCACCTTGGTGGTCTCGTTGACCGCGATGTCGCCGCCCGAGCCGGTCACCTCGACCTCGGTGCCCTCCTGGGTGGGGCGCTGGCCCTTGACGTCGTCGGGGCCCAGCAGGCCCAGGAACGCGTGGTAGTACACCAGGCTGGTCAACACGGCCGGATCGGTGCGCAGCACCTCGAGCTGCTCGGGAGGCAGCGCCGCGAACGCCTCGTTGGTGGGGGCGAACACCACGTACGGGCCGTTGTCGAGCACGCCGGTGATGTCGACCGCCGGATTCAACCCGCCGGAGATGGCGGAGTTGAAGGTGCTGATCTGCGGGATGCTGGCCAGCGCGCTGCTGACCGGCAGGTTCGCCAGGCTCTTCCAGTTGGGCAGCGCTTCCTTGAAGGCACCGCACTCGGGGCCCTGAGGATCGGGGATCTCCGCGACCGGGGTGGTCGGCTCGGCGTAGGCAGTGACAGCCAGCGGAACCGACAGCGCGATCGCGGCGGCGCTCGCTACGACACCGATGGCCTTGCTGGTGCGGGACTTCACGTTTCTGTTCCTCCTGCTTGTCAGGTCGCCTGGCATGGTAAGGGCACGAAATGATCACGGCCAAGTCGAGGCGGCGCCGCCGAACGCGGTATCGGTCCGTGTCCAGTGCGTTGACCTGCGTGTTCCACCGTCGAGGGCGCGACAGCTCCGTCACACCTCTTTGTTCATCGTGCCCCGGACACGGCTGCGTTACCGGCGGCCGTTCTCGGCCGTCCAGGGGAAGCGCGGTCAGACCGTCGAGTCCAGACTCGGGCGCCCCGAGATGCAGATCTGCTCCGAGAGCTCCCACAGTTCCAGGGCGCGGGCTTCGTCCACCGCGTACGGGGCGGCCGCGGCGATCTGACAATCCGACAGGTACACCCCGCCGACGTCGTCGAGGTCGCTGCTGACGGCGGCCCACACCTGGGTCGCGGCCCCGCGGTCGGGGGTGGTGAAGTCCTTCGTCACGTCCAGGCGCCGCGCCGGCTTGTCCCGGCCGGTTCGGGGCACCCGGTTGAGGCTCTCGAAATCCTCGGCGGTCATGTGCCGGGCCAGCGATGTCGCGACGATGCCCGGATGTACCGCGAAGGCCCGGACCCCGCTGTCGCGCAACCGGCGGTCCAGCTCGACCGCGTGCAGCACGTTGGCGGTCTTGGAGGCGCCGTAGGCGGCGAACTTGTCGTAGGGACGGTGTTCCCAGTGCAGGTCGGTGACGTCGACGTCACCCATGCGGTGTCCCTCCGAGGACAGCACGACCACCCGGGCGCCGTCGGCGGCCAGCAGTACCGGCAACAGCGCGCGGGTCAGCTCGAAGTGGCCCAGGTGGTTGGTGCCGAACTGCGTTTCGAAGCCGTCGACGGTGCGCCCGAACGGTGTGAACATCACCCCGGCGTTGTTCATCAGGACGTGCACCGCGGGGGTGAGATCCTGGATCGCCGCGGCTGCCGCGGTCACCGACGCCAACGAGGTCAGATCGAGGTGCACGCTGGACAGTTGGGCGGCGGGCACCGACGTACGCACCCAGGTCAAGGTGTCGGCGACGTCGTCGGCGTTGCGCGCGGCCAGGATCACGTGCGCCCCGGCGGCGGCCAATGCCCGCGTCGACTCGCGTCCGAGACCGGACGACGCCCCGGTCACCACACAGGTCTTGCCGGTCAGGTCGACACCGTCGACCACGTCGAGAGCGGTCGGTGCTGAAGTCATCAGGCGAGGATCGCACGAACCGTCGGCAGTTCCCCCCGGCGGGGCCGCCCGATCGCCGCCCATACGATGGCGGCCATGCCACAGCCGCTCATCCTGTCCGTTGCCGGCCGTCGACCCCAGCTGGACCCCGAGAGCTGGGCTGCCCCCAACGCCACCCTGGTGGGCCACGTCATCCTCGGGGCCCGGGCCAGCGCCTGGTACGGCGCGATCCTGCGGGCCGAGGCCGAGCCCATCGAGATCGGCGCCGGCAGCAACCTCCAGGACGGGGTGACCATTCACGTCGACCCCGGATTCCCGGCCCGCGTCGGGTCGGGAGTCAGCGTCGGACACAACGCGGTGCTGCACGGCTGCACCGTCGAGGACGACTGCCTGATCGGGATGGGCGCCGTCGTCCTCAACGGAGCGACGATCGGTGCCGGATCGCTGGTGGCGGCCGGAGCCGTCGTGCCGCAGGGCGCGGTGGTGCCGCCCGGTTCGATGGTCGCTGGGGTGCCCGGCAAGGTCCGGCGCGAACTGAGCGACGACGAGATCGCCGGAATCCGGACCAATGCGGAGCTCTACCAGAAGCTGGTCGAGCTCCACCGTGACGCGGATGACACCTGATCCGACGTAGGTCACACCCGGGTTCTGTTCTGAGGCGTTCGGGTACAGCCGTACCGTGAAAGCTGTGCGCACCTTGGTCACCGGCGCCACCGGGTACATCGGCTCCCGTCTCGTGACGGCGCTGCTCAGCGACGGCCATGACGTCGTCGCCGCCAGTCGTGACCCCGACCGGCTCGCCGACTTCGGTTGGTCCGACCGCGTCTCGACGGTCGCTCTGGACGCCCACGACGAGGACTCCGCCCGGGCCGCGTTCGATCAGGCCGGGCGGATCGACGTCGTCTACTACCTGGTGCACGGCATCGGGCAGCCCGGTTTCCGGGAGGCCGACAACCGGGCCGCCGCGAACGTCGCCACCGCGGCCAAGGCGGCCGGAGTCCGTCGCATCGTCTACCTCGGCGGGTTCGTGCCCGACGACGACTCGCTGTCCGAGCATCTCACCAGCCGCGCCGAGGTGGCGGCCGCGTTGCACGTCGACGGCGGACCCGATGTGGTGTGGCTCGGCGCCGCGATCGTCATCGGCGCAGGTTCGACGTCGTTCGAGATGCTGCGCTACGTCGCCGACCGGTTCCTGCTGCTGCCCATGCCGGACTGGTCGGCCAACCCCATCGACCCCATCTCGGTGCGCGACGCGCTCTACTACCTGGTCGCCGCGGCCGACTCCGACACCGTGCCGGCCGGGAGCTACGACATCTGCGGACCCGAGACGACGACCTACGGGGATCTGCTGCGGACCTACGCGAAGGCTGCCGGCATCTGGCGCACCCCGGTGGCGGTGCACGGCATCGACACCGGGCTGGTCTCGAAGGTGACCGGCATCATCCTGCCTGTGCCCGGCGGCCTGGCCGGCGATCTCGTGGAGTCCCTCGACTACCCGATGATGGCCTCCGAGGACGGCCTGCTCGAACGGGTGCCCGAGCCGCCCGGCGGGCGGATCGGGGTCGAGGACGCCATCCGGCGATCGGTGACGAGCCCGCGCCGGCGTCCCGTCGACGAGCTGGCCGACCCGCACCACCTCGCCGACACCGACCCCGACTGGGCCGGCGGCGACGCGTTGCGGCTGCGGCGCCTGGCCTGTGCGGTGACGCCGTCGGTGCTGCACCCGGTCCTCGGGTTGATCGACGAGATCCCCGGCCCCGTCGCCGCGGCCGTGCGCACCGGCGTGGACACGGTGCTCGGACTGGTTCCGAAGGTCGGGTCGGCGTGACCCAGGACGACCGCTCCGGACTGCCCGGCGAGCTGTACGACATCGCCCGCACGAAGGCGCCCCAGTACAACGAGCCGCCCGCGGTGATCCGGCGGCGCAAGATCATGGTCGGCGTCGTCCTGTTGGTCGGCGGGTCGCTGCTGGGTTATTCGCTGAGCCGTCCACCCGAGGATGCGACGTTCATCTGGCTCACGTTGGCCCTGGCCGCGGTGTGGGCCCTCGGCGCGTTCGTCTCGGGTCCACTTCATCTCGGGCACGTCAACTTCCGCGGCCGCAACCAGCGTCCCCTGATCACCGGTACCGGGGTGGGGCTGGCGCTGGGGGCGGTGTTCGTCGTCGGCGGGTTGGTGTGCCGGCAGATCCCCCCGGTGGCCGACTACATCACCCGGGTGCTGGAGTACTCCAATGTCGGCCCGCTGTGGCTGGTCGTCTTCATCACGGTCGTCAACGGAATGGCCGAAGAGCTGTTCTTCCGCGGTTCACTGTTCACCGCGTTGGCCAAGTACCGGCCCGTGCTGGTCTCCACCGTGCTCTATGTGATCGCCACGGGCGCCGCGACCGGTAACCCGATGCTCGGCTTCGCGGCGATCATCCTGGGCACCGTGTGCGCGCTCGAGCGCCGCGCGACCGGCGGAGTGCTCGCACCGATGCTGACCCACTTCTTCTGGGGCCTGATCATGGTGCTCGCACTGCCGCCGATGTTCGGGGTGTAGTCCGCGGTTCGACGCCTAGAACCGCGCCCGGGCCAGGAAGCGCTGCAGGGCAGCTGGTTCGCCGTCGACCTCGAGGTCGTCGGCCGAGCGGCGCCCCCACAGCAGCAGCAACAGGTCCGATGCGGGGGCGGTCACGGTGACGTCGGCGCCGACGCGCTCACGCGCCAGCTCGGCCGAGCCGCCGCCGACGCGGATCGTCCAGTCGGCGCCGACATCGCCGGCGCACAAGCCGACGGTCTGCGCCGGACCGGCCAGGTCGGGGGAGAGGCCAGGCAGGACCTCGTCGAGGAATTCGTCGACTCCGTCGGCGGCGATGCGCTGTTCGATCGGCTCGTCGGCGGCGACGGCGGAGAGCGCGTCCCAACAATGCACCGCGGTTTCCTGGGCCACTCTGCGACGGATGAAACCCACGTTGTGCCGGCGTCCCCACGTCCAGGCGGGCCGCTCTGGATCCAAACCGGCCAAGGCGTCGACCGCGGTATCCGCCCCCGTGCGAAACCACGCCAACAGCTGGTCGTCGGTGGGACGGGCAGGTTCCACCCACGCCTGCGGCCCGGACAGCTCGCCACGGGCGACCAGCTGCCAGAACAGCTGGACGACGCCCACATGCCAGACCAGATCGGCAACGCGCCAGCCGGGGCAGCTGGGCACGGTGTCGGCGAGCCGCCCCTGAGCTGCGCCGGCGATGCGGTGGCTGTCGCGTCGCACGGACTGGAGGTGATCAACGGGCTTCATGGCTCGGGCATGGTATCCCTCGGCGCCGAGGAGTCGGTGTCGATGTCACTGCGCTGTCGCCGATTCTCGGCGTCTATGTCAGCGGGTGGGCGAGCTCGTCGCGCCGCATCTTCGCCGCCCACACCGCCACGGCCGCCAACACCATCGGCGCCAGTCCCGCCGCCAGGAAGATGGACTGCATCGAGACGACGGTCGACAGCGGGCCGGCGATCGCGAACGACACGGGCAGGAACGCCAGCGACACGAAGAAGTCCAGGCTGGACACCCGGCCCAGCATCGCCGCGGGCACCCGGCGCATCAGCAGCGTCCCCCAGATCACCATGCCGGCCCCGTCGGTGAGCCCGACGACGAATGTGGCTGCAGCCATCACCGGAAACGACGATGTGACACCGATGATCGCCAGCGGCGCCGAACCGAGGCCCCAGGCCGCCATCATCACCGACAGGTAGCGGCGGGGCAGCGGCCGTGAAGACACCGCGACCGCGCCGAGTGCGCTGCCCATCCCGAAGCAGGCCAGGATCAATCCGAAGGCACGCTCGCCGTGCACGAACCGCTCGGACACGACGAACGGCAGCAGCACCTCGATCGGGCCGAGGACCACGAGCACGAACACGCTGGCGAACAGCAGCGTCCACAACAGCCACGGGGTGCCCGCCACGAAGCTGAACCCGTCGCGCAGATCACGCAGCAGATGCGGTCGATCCTGTTCTGCGACAACGGCTCGCAGGCTCGGTCGGGTCGCCACCAACAGGGCCAGACCCGCACCGAACAGAACGGCCACAGCCACCGCGCCCAGCGCCGGGAACGTCGCACCCACCAGCAGGCCGGCGACGGCCGGCCCGACAGCGCGCTGGAACACCGGCCGCACCACCCCTTCGACACCGTTGGCGGCCAGCAGTTGATCGGCCGGCAGGATCCGGGGCAGCAGTGCGCTGTAGGCCGGGAAGAAGAACGCCGCGGCCACACCGAGAGCGCCGGCGGCGACCGCCATGTGCCAGATCCGCAGTGCCCCCGCACTTCCCAGCGCAGCAACGGCCGCGGCGATCACGGTGTTGACAGCTTCGACCACGATGATGATCGTGCGTTGGTTGAACCGGTCGGCGGCCAGTCCGCCCACCAGCACGAAGGCGACCAGCCCGGTGCCCAGGCACGTGGCGACCAGCGACAATGACCTCGGATCGTCGTCCAGCGCGATCACCTGGAAGGCCATCACCACCGCCCACATGCCCTCGGCGAAGATCGACAGCGTCACCGCGGCCATCAGCAGCCGGTATTCGCGGAACCGGAAGGGCGCGACCACCCGCCAGCCGGCGGCGTGCGCCGGCTGGTCAACCGTCTCGGGTGTGTTCACGCCCTCGATGGTGACCGACGAGCAGTGTTGCCGTCGAGCGATTTTCGGGCGCTTGGCTGTCGTTCAGACTGCACCGGTGGCGGGGCCTACTCGCAAAACCTCGCGCTCAGCGCAGCCTCAACGAGGGTGGGTCAGCGGTCGGTGAACTTCGCTGCCCGGCGCTGCTGGAACGCCCGGGTGCCCTCACGGAAGTCGGCGGATTCCAGCAGCATCAGCTGTCCCTTCTTCTCCCGCTCGAGCGCATTCTCCAGCTCGGTCAACGTCGCGGCGTTGATCGCGTCCTTGGTCTTGCGCAGCGCGGCCGCAGGTCCACCGACCAGCGTGCCGATCACCTTGTCGACCTCCGCGTCGAGTTCGTCGGCCGGATGCACCGCGCTGACCAGTCCCCAGTCGAACGCTTCCGACGCCGGAATGCGTTCGGCGAGCAGGGCCATCCGCATCGCCCGGGTGCGGCCGACCGCGGCGGCGATGAGCGCTGACGCGCCGCCGTCGGGCATCAATCCGATCTTGGTGAACGCAAGCATGAAGAACGCCTTGTCCGAGGCCAGCACCACATCACAGGCCAGCGCCAGCGAGACACCCACCCCGGCGGCGGGGCCCTGCACCACCGACACGGCCGGCTGAGGCAGGTTGACGATCGCGCGGATGCAGCGGTTGGCGGCGTCGAGTACGTCGGCGGGTGTCCCGGCCGCGCCGGGATTGGCATGGTCCTCTTCGCTGATGCCCGCCCCGGAGGAGAATCCGCGGCCGGCGCCGCCGATGCGAACCACCCGCACCCGGGGATCGGTGGCGGCCTTCTCCAGAGCATCGGCGAAGGTGTCGAGCATCGGGGCCGTCAGGGAGTTCAGGCTGTCGGGCCGGTTGAGTGTCACGGCCAGCACGCCGCCGTCCAGAGTCACGGTGAGGTCGTCGATGCCGGCGTAGCTACCGGTGAATGCGTCGGTGGAGGTCATGCGGCATCCCTGTTGTCGTGGGGGCCGTCTCGAGCTGATGCCCCGCGGCCAGTCCGACTTGGTTATACAAGTAAGCTATGTCGGCGGTCAACCGAGCACGCGCAACGAAGGGCGGTTAGACATGGCTGAACCCCAGCAGGGATCTCCGACAGGACCTCTGGACGGACTACGTGTCGTGGAGTTGGCCGGCATCGGCCCGGGCCCGCATGCGGCCATGATCCTCGGTGATTTGGGCGCCGACGTGGTGCGCATCGAGCGTCCCGGCAAGGGTGCCGGCCCGGCCACCAAACCCGGCGGCGACTACCTGTTGCGCAACCGGCGCTCGGTGGCGGCCAACCTCAAGGACGAGCAGGACCGCGACATGGTGCTCGGGCTGATCGCCAAGGCCGACGTGCTGATCGAGGGCTTCCGCCCCGGCGTCACCGAACGCCTCGGGCTGGGCCCCGAGGACTGTGCCCGGGTCAACGAACGGCTGATCTATGCCCGGATGACCGGCTGGGGGCAGCACGGGCCCCGTGCCCAGCAGGCGGGTCACGACATCAACTACATCTCGCTCAACGGCACGCTGCACGCGATCGGGCGGGCCGGTGAGCGACCCGTCCCGCCGCTGAACCTGGTGGGGGACTTCGGCGGTGGGTCGATGTTCCTGATCGTCGGGGTCCTCTCGGCGCTGTGGGAGCGGGAACGCTCTGGCAAGGGCCAGGTGGTCGACGCCGCGATGGTCGACGGCTCGAGCGTGTTGTCGATGATGATGTGGGCGTTCCGCGGCATGGGGATGTGGAGCGACGAGCGCGGCGTGAACATGCTCGACACCGGCGCCCCGTACTACGACACCTACACCTGCGCCGACGGACGCCACGTCGCGGTGGGCGCGATCGAACCGCAGTTCTACGCCCAGCTGCTGCAGGGGTTGGGCCTGGACGGCGCGGAGTTGCCCGAGCAGAACGACATGGGTCGCTGGCCGGAGCTGCGGGCCCGTTTCACCGAGGCCTTCGCCGCCCACGATCGCGATCACTGGGCCGAGGTGTTCGCCGGCACCGATGCGTGCGTGACGCCGGTGCTGTCGTTCGCCGAGGTGGAGTCCGAGCCGCACAACACCGAACGCGACACGTTCTACCGCGAGAACGGCTATCTCTATCCGGCGCCCGCTCCGCGGTTCTCGCGCTCGTCACCGTCGGCGCCCAAGCCGCCGGGGGTTCCCGGCGCCGACACCGAAGCTGTTCTGAGGGAATGGGTTTGACGTCCGCGTAGGACAGGTCAAGTAACAGAAAGGAACCGATCTGTGGAGATCAAGGACGCCGTAGCAGTCGTCACCGGAGGTGCCTCCGGGCTCGGGCTGGCGACCACAAAGCGCCTGCTGGATCGCGGCGCATCCGTCGTCGTGATCGACCTCAAGGGCGAGGACGCGGTCAAGGAGCTGGGTGCGCGCGCCAAGTTCGTCGAAGCCAACGTCACCGACCCCGAGCAGGTCAGCGCCGCGCTCGACGCCGCCGAGGAGATGGGCCCGCTGCGCATCGACGTCAACTGCGCCGGCATCGGCAACGCCATCAAGACGCTGAGCAAGGACGGTCCGTTCCCCCTCGACGGTTTCACCAAGGTCATCCAGGTCAACCTGATCGGCACGTTCAACGTGATCCGGCTGGCCGCCGAACGCATGGCCAAGACCGAGCCGATCAACGGCGAGCGCGGCGTCATCATCAACACCGCCTCGGTGGCCGCGTTCGAGGGTCAGATCGGTCAGGCCGCCTACTCCGCGTCCAAGGGCGGCGTCGTCGGCATGACGCTGCCGATCGCGCGCGATCTGTCCCGCGAGCTGATCCGGGTGTGCACCATCGCCCCCGGTCTGTTCAAGACCCCGCTGCTGGGTTCGCTGCCCGAGGAGGCGCAGGCCTCGCTGGGCAAGCAGGTTCCGCACCCGGCCCGCCTCGGCGATCCAGACGAGTACGGCGCGCTGGCCACGCACATCGTGGAGAACCCGATGCTCAACGGTGAGACGATCCGCCTCGACGGCGCGATCCGCATGGCGCCCAGGTGATTTGGAGACAATCGATGGCAATCACCACGAAGTTCACCGAAACGTTCGGCGTCGAGCACCCCATCGCCCAGGGCGGCATGCAGTGGGTGGGTCGCGCGGAGCTCGTCGCCGCGGTGGCCAATGCGGGCGCGCTGGGTTTCATCACGGCGCTGACCCAGCCCACGCCAGCGGACCTCGCCAACGAAATCGCCCGCACGCGTGACCTCACCGACAAGCCGTTCGGGGTCAACCTGACCATCCTGCCGGCGATCAACCCGCCGCCCTACGACGAATACCGCCAGGTGATCGTCGACGCCGGCATCAAGATCGTCGAGACCGCGGGGTCCAACCCGGCGCCGCACCTGCCGATGTTCCACGACAACGGCATCAAGGTGCTGCACAAGTGCACGTCGGTGCGGCACGCGGTCAAGGCGCAGTCGCTCGGGGTGGACGGCATCAGCATCGACGGGTTCGAATGCGCCGGACATCCCGGCGAGGATGACATCCCCGGCCTCGTTCTGATCCCCGCCGCGGCCGACAAGATCGAGATCCCGATGATCGCCTCGGGTGGGTTCGCCGACGCCCGCGGTCTGGTCGCGGCGCTGGCCCTGGGCGCCGACGGCATCAACATGGGGTCGCGGTTCATGTGCACCGTCGAGTCGTGCATTCACCAGAACGTCAAGGAGGCGATCGTCGCGGGTGACGAGCGGGGTACGGAACTGATCTTCCGCAGTCTGCACAACACGGCGCGGGTGGCGTCGAATGTGGTGTCGCGGGAGGTGGTCGACATCCTCGCCAACGGCGGTCAGTTCGAGGACGTCAAGGATCTGGTGGCCGGCGTACGCGGCCGGAAGGTGTTCGACGAGGGCGACACCGACGCGGGGATCTGGACGGTCGGGACGGCGATGGGTCTGATCAACGACATCCCGACGGTGTACGAGCTGGTCTCCCGGATGGTCACCGAGGCCGAGGGGCTGATCACCGGCCGGCTCGCCGGCATGGTGGCCACCTCAGCGCAGTCGGCGACGGTCTGAGCTCACCTCAGCGGCAAACCGCACCAACGAGTAACGCGCGCCCCACGGGGCGCGCGTTTTCTCATACTGCGGTAGGGAGGGTGATCTCGTCGTCGAGCTGCTCCGAGGTCTCGCCCTCGACCAGGACATCTCCGTGGTAGAGCGCGTCGAAGTCAACCTTGATGACATCAGCGTTGGTGTCGTCGATCCACATGTACTGAACAGTAACCAGCGCTATTAAGGATTCTTTGAGTCACGATTCGGAGTTTGATGGCAATCCTTACCGCTGGGTAGGGTCCGCGGTCTACCGGCCGGTAGCAGTCAGGACGAGGGCGTCGTGAGATGGATCGGGTTCACCCCGTAGAGCGCGACCCATGTCACCACAGCGGCGATCACCGCGAGCCCCACCAGCCCCAGGCGTACCGGCATCGACCAGGTGATACGGGCAAGCGGTCCAGCGTCGAGCGAGAACCGGCCGGCACCGGTGAACAGCAGCGCCGCCGCGCCGACACCGATCAGGAACGGCAGGTTGAACGGCTCGGACCAGAACGCCGCGGCCGAGACGTTGACGGCCCACGCGCACACCATCGCGCTGAGCACCGCGCACGCTGCCAGCGGGGTCAGTGCGCCCAGCAGCAGGCCGAGGCCGCCCAGCGTCTCGGCGGCGGTGACCATGAACGCGGCCAGGCCCGGAAGGCGCCAGCCGGCGTCGGCCATGAAACCCACGGTGGTGGAGAAGTCGAGGGCCTTGATCAGTCCGGCCTGCAACGCCGCCGCGCCGGTGCCCACGCGCAGGATGGCCAATCCCACGGAGCCTCCGATGCCCGGGCCGGGCGCGGGTGCGGTGAGGTCTGTTGCCATGACCGACGAGCTTAGGGCGGTGGGACCGCTTCGAGTGGAGTCGAGGTTCATGCAGGACTCGACTTCGCCCGGCCCGGAAAGTCATCGCGCCCGGGTGAGCCCTCCCGTTGACCGGTCAACTTAACGTTGATAACTTAGCGCCGGTAACCGGCGCTGGTAACCAGGAGGGGGTCCCCGATGTTGCAGCGCATCGCCCTGTTGGCCATCGCGGCCCCGCGCCGCATCCTCGTCGTCGCACTTCTGGTGATGGTGGCCTGCCGGATCTTCGGCGTTCCGGTCGCCGGCACGCTGTCCGCCGGTGGGTTCCAGGACCCGACCTCCGAATCGGCGCTGGCCACCCGGCTGTTGGTCGACGAATTCGATCAGGGCGATATGGAGCTGATCATCAGCGTCACCGACGAGGCCGGGGTGCGGGCCCCCGCGGCGCGCGCGGTCGGCACCGACATCGCCGACCGGCTCGCGCAGTCGCCGCACGTCGGTGCCGTCACCTCGGCGTGGAGTGCGCCACCGGCCGCCGCGCCGGCTCTGGTCAGCGAGGACGGCAAGACCGGACTGATCGTCGCCGGAATCACCGGCGGGGAGAGTGAGGCGCAGAAGCACGCCAAAGCCCTCACCGACGAACTGGTCCGCGACCGCGACGGGGTGACGGTGCAGGCCGGCGGCGTCGCCATGACCTACGTCCAGATCAACGCCCAGACCGAGCGCGACCTGTTGCGCATGGAAGCGATCGCGATCCCGCTGAGCTTCGTGGTGCTGGTCTGGGTGTTCGGCGGGCTGCTGGCCGCGGCGCTGCCCCTGGCCGTCGGCGCGTTCGCGATCCTGGGCTCGATGGCGGTGCTGCGGGCGTTCACGATGGTCACCGACGTGTCGATCTTCGCCCTGAACCTGTCGATCGCGATGGGGCTGGCGCTCGCCATCGACTACACGCTGCTCATCATCAGCCGCTACCGCGACGAGTTGGCCGCGGGCGAGGACGCCGACACCGCGCTGGTGCGCACCATGGCGACCGCTGGGCGCACGGTGTTGTTCTCGGCGCTGACGGTGGCGTTGTCGCTGATCGCGATGGTGCTGTTTCCGATGTACTTCCTGAAGTCGTTCGCCTACGCCGGAATCGGTGTGGTCGGGTTCGCGGCGTTCGCCGCGATCGTGGTCGCGCCGGCCGCCATCGTGCTGCTGGGCGACCGACTGGATTCCCTGGACGTGCGCCGACTCATCCGGCGTGCGCTGGGCCGGCCCGAACCGGCGCCCAAACCGGTCGAGCGGATGTTCTGGTACCGGTCGACGAAGTTCGTGATGCGCCGGTCGATCCCGATCGGGGTCGCCGTGGTGGCGCTGCTGCTGGTGCTCGGCGCGCCGTTCCTCGGCGCCAACTGGGGCTTCCCGGACGACCGCGTGCTCCCGGAGTCCGCGTCGGCCCGCCAGCTCGGTGATCAGCTGCGTGAGGACTTCGCGGTGGACTCCTCGACCAACGCGACGATCGTGCTGCCCGACACCCGGGGGCTCACCCCCGCCGATCTGGACGGCTATGCCGCCGAACTGTCCCGGGTGCCCGACGTCTCGTCGGTGTCCGCACCCGGCGGCACCTTCGTCGACGGGTCCAGGACCGCGCCGCCGGCCGCGGCGACCGGCTTCGCCGACGGCAGCGCGTTCCTGACCGTCGGCAGCACCGCGCCGCTGTTCACCGAGGCCTCGGAGACCCAACTCGACCGCCTGCACGCGGTCGCGCCGCCCCGAGATGTGCCGGTGCTGGTGACCGGGCTGGCCCAGATCAACCGGGACAGCTCCGAGGCGATCACGTCACGACTGCCCCTCGTGCTCACGGTCATCGCCCTCATCACCTACGTGCTGCTGTTCCTGCTGACCGGAAGCGTCGTGCTGCCGTTGAAAGCCTTGGTGCTCAACGTCTTGTCGCTGACCGCGGCGTTCGGCGCACTGGTGTGGATCTTCCAGGACGGCCACCTCGGCGCGCTGGGCACCACCCCCACCGGCACGCTGGTGGCCACCATGCCGGTGCTGTTGTTCTGCATCGCGTTCGGGCTGTCGATGGACTACGAGGTGTTCCTGGTCTCGCGCATCCGGGAGTACTGGCTTGCCTCCGCGCACCGACCGGACACCGCCCACCTCGACGCCCACGCCCGCAGCGACGAGAGCGTGGCCCTCGGGTTGGCCCGGACCGGGCGGGTGGTGACCGCCGCGGCGTTGGTGATGTCGATTTCGTTCGCGGCGCTGATCGCTGCCGAGGTGGCGTTCATGCGGATGTTCGGGCTCGGGCTGACCCTGGCGATCCTGGCCGACGCGACGCTGGTGCGGATGTTGCTGGTGCCGGCGTTCATGCATGTGCTGGGCCGCTGGAACTGGTGGGCGCCCGCGCCGCTGGTGGCCCTGCACAACCGCGTGGGTCTGAGCGAGGGCGGCGACGACGACCGGCCGGGTGAACCGGCATCGGCCGGGCGGCACCGCATGCCCACGGGTAAGGGGGTCGGCTGAGGTGAGTGTGCCACCACTGCGGCGTCGCCGCGCCGCCCGCGGTGCCGGCGAGCACCTGCGCGAGGAGATTCTCGACGCTGCAACCGGTCTTCTGCTGGAAACCGGTGACGCCAAAGCGGTCTCGATCCGCTCCGTGGCGCAGCGGGTGGGGGTGACCCCGCCGTCGATCTATCTGCATTTCGCCGACAAGCAGGCGCTGCTGGATGCGGTGTGCAGCCGTTACTTCGAGAAGCTCGACGAGCAGATGCAGGCGGTGGATGGCGCGGGTCGGCCGGACGTGCCGATGGTCGAGGTGCTGCGCGCCCAGGGCATGGCCTATGTGCGGTTCGCGCTGGCCAACCCCGAGCTCTACCGGATCGCCACCATGGGCCACGGTCACCCCGGCGGCGAGGTCGATGTGGCACTGACCAGCTCGGCGTTCCTGCACATCCGCGCGTCGATGGAGGCGATGATCGCCGACGGCTTCTATCCACCCGCGGATCCGACCGCGCTGGCCCTCGAGATGTGGGCGGCGGTACACGGCGTCGCCGCGCTGGTGATCTCGCGGCCCTACCTACCATGGGGAGACGTCGAGGAATTCGCCGATCGTGTGCTGCGGTCTCTGTGCCTGGGGCTGGTCGCCACCACCGGGATCACAGCCACAGACTCGGCGGCCGACATGGTGAACTGGCTGAAGGAGGCCGCCGATGAGCGACACAGTCGATAATCCGTTCTTCGCCCGGTTGTGGACGACGATGTCGAGCCGGGAGCCCGAATCGTTGCGGCGACTACGCCGGCAGAACCTGGCCGGTCTGTCGGGGCGGGTACTGGAGGTGGGCGCGGGCACGGGTACGAACTTCGAGTTCTACCCCGCCACGGTCACCGAGGTGGTCGCCGTCGAACCGGAGCGCAGGCTCGCCGTCGTGGCCGAGCGCGCCGCCGCCACCGCGCCGGTCCCCGTCACCGTCACCGGCCAGACCGTTGAGGAGTTCACCGACGGTCAGACGTTCGACGCCGTGGTGTGCTCGCTGGTGTTGTGCTCGGTGCATGACCCCGAACAGGTTGTCCGTCAACTGTATTCGCTGCTGAGGCCGGGTGGGGAATTGCGCTACCTGGAACATGTCGCCGAAGACGGGGGGCGGGGCAGACTGCAGAAGTTCGTCGACGCGACCTTCTGGCCCCGGCTGCTGGGCAACTGCCACACCCACCGCCACACCGAGTCGACGATCGCCGCGGCGGGATTGCAGGTCACCGGCGCCCACCGCGAGCGCGTGATGCCCGCGTGGGTGCCGATGCCGGCCGCCGAGTTCGCGATGGGCGTCGCCGTGCGGCCGGACTGACCGGGCCGACAGCACAGGTGGGCGCTGCAGCAACCCGGGAGGGCCAGGTCAGCCCAACAGCACCGGAAGGCGCTGCAGCAGCCCGGGCAACGCGCTGGCCGCTTTCTCGCGCAGCGTCACCGTCGCGCTGTCGGAGAGCGGCGTGGGTTCCGGGTTGACCTCGATGACGGGCGTGCCGTTGGCGACGGCCAACTCGGGCAGCCCGGCCGCGGGGTAGACCACCGACGAGGTGCCGACCACCACCACCAGATCGGCGTTGACCACCGCATCGACCGACCGCTGCCACGCGTCGTCGGGCAGAGGCTCGCCGAACCACACCACGTTCGGGCGGATCAGCCCACCGCAGCCGCACCGGGGTGGCTCGACCGCCGCGACGGGTTCGGGCATGTCGGGCACCTCGTCGAGATAGCCGGCCCGGCAGCGGTCGCAGTGGAATTCGAACAGGCTGCCGTGCACGTGATGCACCCGGTTGCTGCCCGCTCGCTCGTGCAGGTTGTCCACGTTCTGGGTGACGACGTGGACGTCGGCGTAGTCCTCCCAGGCGGCGACGGCGCGGTGGGCGTCGTTGGGTGCCACCGCACTCATCATGTGGTGGCGCCACAGGTACCACGCCCACACCCGCTCAGGGTGGGCGCGCCAACCGTGCGAGCTGGAGATCTCGTAGGGGTCGACCTCGGCCCACAACCCGGTCTCGGCGTCACGGAAGGTCGGCACGCCGCTCTCGGCGGAGATCCCCGCACCGCTGAATACCGTCACCTGCACCCCACCAAAGTAGCCGCTGTAGGTGATACTGGGCACGTGGCCGATTTGGGGGAATGGGTGCGCGTGGATCCGAGCGCTGCCAGGCCGCTGTTCGATCAGCTGAGAACGCAGATCATCGGCGGGATCCGGGACGGTCAACTCGAACCGGGCACCAGGCTGCCGACGGTGCGCGAGTTGGCCGGTCAGATCAACCTGGCAGTGAACACCGTGGCCCGCGCGTACCGGGAGCTCGAGGCAGCGGGGGTCTTGGAGACCAGGGGCCGGTTCGGCACCTTCGTGGCGCGATCGGACCCGGCCGACGTGGCGATGGCCACCGCGGCGAACACGTTCGTGTCCGCGGCGCGGGCCCTCGGCGTGGACAAGGGCGAGGCGTTGCGCTACGTGGAGGCCGCGTTCGGCTGAGGCCGCGCCGGCCTCCCGTCAGCCGAATTCCAGCAGCGTCACCGTAGGTCGCACCGGGTCGAGCAGCGGTGTGCGCTGCACCGCCCAGACGAGCGCGCCGAGCAACCGCCCGCGCGGCGCCTCACTCGGCAGATCGTGCACGGCGCGTACCCCCGGAACGGTGTCGACCAGTTCGGCAGCCTCGGCGACCGACAGCGTGAACGGCATCGGCGGCACCCGGTAACGCAGCGACGTACGCATTCCCCGGCGCGCGAGCGCATGGAACGCCGACGGGGGCAGATCGAACATCATCTGCCCGCCCGGGAACCGTGCCGCGCAGGCGGTGATGAGCGCCATCGCGTCCTCCGGCGGCAGGTACATCAGCAGACCCTCGGCGGTGATGAACACCCCGTCGTCGGGGTTCACCCGGTCCATCCAGCTGAAGTCCAGCGCCGACTGGGCGCACATCTGTATCCGGTCCGAGGCCGGCAGCAGCTTGCGGCGCAGCTCGACCATCGGCGGCAGGTCGACGGTCAACCACCGGAACTGATCGCCCACGCCCGCGGCGTCGAGCCGGTAGAAACTGGTCTGCAACCCCTCGGCCAGCGCCACCACCGTCGCACGCGGATGGTCGACGAGGTAGCGCCGGGTGTACTTGTCGAACACCTTCGCGCGCAGCGCCATGTCCTGGCGTTTGGTGTAGCCGAACTTGCCGAAGTCGACGTCGATCGAATCGACGAGGTGCACGGCCATCGGGTCGTCGATGATCCCGTCGGGCCGGCGCGCCTCCGAGGCCCGCACCTGCAGCGTCATCAGTGCGGTCTCAGAGACCCCGGTCAGGTCTGCGGAGTGCTTGGCGGTCATTGGCCCTCCCGGCCGGTCGCTGCGGTCAGCCCCGCAGGACCTTGTCGATCGTGCGCAGGTTGCGCGTGGTGGTCGAGGATTTGTAGCGCTTGCGTCCCATTGTCCTCCCCATGACGCTCTGCAGGGTCGCCGAACGCGGCACCTGCCAGTACACGACGCCGTCACCGGGGGCGATGTGCTCACCCGGGCCGGGCTGGCGGGCCAGCTCGGACAGCTCGCGCAGCACATCGTCGTCGCTGACGAATGTGACGTAGGAGTGGTGGCCCTCGACCTCGCGCGGGAACGGGTATGCCGAGGAAATGTGTGCCACGGTGTCCAGCGCGTAGACCAGAACCCATGCCTCGTAACCGAATTCGTCCCGCAGCGCCCGCTCGGCCCGGTTTCTGACCGCGGCGGCGTCCGCCTCGCTGTCGAGCAGAACGTTGCCGCTGGCCAGGATCGTCTCGACCCCCGTGAACCCGGCCGCTTCGAGGGCCCGGGTGAGGGCGGCCATCTTCAGGGTGACCCCGCCGACGTTGACCCCCCGCAGGAGCGCGGCGTAGCGCGTCATCGTCTCTGCTCCATCTGTTCGATGATCCCAGACCCGCGATCGTTCTAGTCTCGTGTCATGACGCGCGATGTCTTCGACGACAAGCTGTTGGCGGTGATCGCCGGGAATTCCCTGGGCGTGCTGGCCACGATCAAACGAGACGGACGACCACAGCTGTCGAATGTCTCCTACCATTTCGATCCGCGTGCGTTGACGATCTCGGTGTCGATCACCGAGCCGCGGGCCAAGACCCGCAATCTGCGACGCGACGCGCGGGCCTCGCTGCATGTCAGTTCCGACGACGGCTGGTCCTACGCGGTCGCCGAGGGAGACGCCCAGCTCAGCCCACCGGCGGCCGAGCCCGGGGACGACACCGTGGCCGGGCTGGTGCAGCTCTACCGCGAGCTGGCCGGCGAGCACCCCGACTGGGACGACTATCGCCAAGCGATGGTCGACGACCGCAGAGTGCTGATGACACTGCCCATTTCGCATGTCTACGGCATGCCACCGGGCAAGCGCTGAGCGGCTAGGCTTCGGTCATGACAGCCACAGGTCAGGAACAGACCGGCGACGACGACACCAAGCGCAAGTTCCGCGAGGCGCTGGAACGCAAGAAGGCCAAGTCCGCCACCGGGGCCGCCCACCGCGACGGTGGCGCCAAGCAGCCCCGCTCACACGGCCCGGTGGAGAACCGTCGCGAGTTCCGCCGCAAGAGCGGATAACGGCGGCTCACACCCGGACACGCCGGGTCTCGCGGGCGAGGATGGCGGCCAGGCAGCCCGCCGCCAGCACCGCGACTGCCACGGCGAACGTCAACCCGGCGGTGTCCAGACCCCAGGCCTGCGCGGCCAGCCCCTCGCCCATCACCGGCAGTGACAGAGCGACGTAGGCGACCACGAAGTACGTCGACGTCACCTCGGCGCGGCGGTCGGCGGGGGTGCAGTCGGAGACCGCGGCAAGCCCGCGGCCGAAGCTGACGCCCTGCCCGATGCCGCAAACGACGGCCGCGGCGATCATCAACGCCAACGAGGCGAAGTGCACCGCGAGCGCGAGGATCGCCATTCCCGCGATGAGGACCGCGCACCCGAACGCCACGGCCCGCTGCGGGTCGGCGCGCAGCGCGGCCAGTTGCGCCAGCGCGGACGACGCGAAGATCGAGCAGACGATCGCACCCGCGGTGGCGTGGTTGTCGATGCCCACGACGTCGGACAGGAACGACGGCGCCACTGCGGTGAACAGCCCGGTGGTGGCGAAGCCGGCGAACCCGGCCAACGCGGCGACGACGAACACCGCGCGGGCCTGCGGCGGCACCGCGAGCCGCTGAAAGCCGAGTCGTCCGGTGCGCGGCGAGGTCTCGGGCACCAGCAGCACGGCGACCGCGGCCAGTCCGGCCAGCACGAGGTGGACGACGAAGCTGAGTTGCAGCGGGTGGGGGGCGTACTGCACCAGCAGGCCGGCCAGCAGCGGGCCCGCCCCGAGCCCGCCGATGTTGGCCACGGTGGCGACCGCCGGCGCCCGTCCCCGCCAGGCCGGTGGCGCCGCTTCCACCACCGCCGCGGTGGCGGTCCCGGTGAACAGCCCGGCGGACAGGCCCGACAGCACCCGACCCGCCAGCAGCACCGGCACCGAGTCGGCGAACAGGAACACCACCGCGCTGGCCATCGCGAACACCACCCCGGCCAGCAGCACCGGGCGCCGGCCCACGGTGTCCGACCACCGACCGAACGCCAGCAACCCGACCAGCACCCCACCGGCGTAGGTGGCGTAGACGACCGTCGTCGTCAGCACCGAGAAATCCAGGTGCTCGGCGTAGAGCGCGTACATCGGCGTCGGCAGCGTGGTGCCGGCCATGATCGCGGTGAACGCGTAGGCGAGCAGGGCCATCGGGTACGTGCGCACGGGACTCACAACGCGCAGGGGTACCCAGAACTTTCCCGGACACAGACCAGGCCCGCCCCGCGGCGGCGGGACGAGCCTGGCCTGGCGCCCAGAAGGGGACTAGTGGGCGACCGCCTTTTCCGCTCCGATGCCGGTCAGGGAACGCACCTCCATCTCGGCGGCGACCTTCGGATCCTCGTCGTCGGGCGAGGTCAGAGTCCCGACGATGCCGAGGATGAACGCCAGCGGGATCGAGACGATGCCCGGGTTGGCCAGCGGGAAGTACGAGAAGTCGACGCCGGGGAACATCGACGTCGGCCCACCCGACACCGCCGGGGAGAACACGATCAGCACGATGGTCGAGATCAGACCGCCGTACATGCTCCACAGCGCTCCGCGGGTGTTGAACCGCTTCCAGTACAGCGAGTAGACGATGGTGGGCAGGTTCGCCGCCGCCGCGACCGCGAAGGCCAGGGCGACCAGGAACGCGACGTTCTGGCCGTTGGCCAGGATGCCCAGCCCGATGGACAGCGCGCCCAGCACCACCGCGGTGATGCGCGACACCCGCACCTGCTCGGCCTCGGTCACCGTGTGCCCCTTGCGGATCGTGGCGTAGATGTCGTGGGCGAACGATGCCGAAGCGGTGATGGTCAACCCGGCGACGACGGCCAGGATGGTGGCGAACGCCACCGCCGAGATGATGCCCAGCAGCACCACACCGCCCAGTTGGAAGGCCAGCAGCGGTGCCGCCGAGTTCACCCCGCCTGCGGCGCCGAGGATCGTGTCCGGGCCGACCAGCGCGGCGGCACCGTAGCCCAGCACCAGGGTGAACAGGTAGAACGCGCCGATCAGCGCGATCGCCCAGACCACCGAGCGGCGGGCCTCCTTGGCGGTGGGCACGGTGTAGAACCGCATCAGCACGTGCGGCAGGCCCGCGGTACCCAGCACCAGTGCGATTGCCAGCGAGATGAAGTTGATCTGGGAGGTCAGCGATCCGCCGTACTGCGCGCCGGGGGCCAGCACGTCCCGGTTGGCGACGGCTTCGGTGGTGCTTCCGCTGATCGCCGACTGTGCGGCGCCGAGGATTTCGGAGAAGTTCAGTCCGAACTTGCCCAGCACCATCAACGTCATCGCTCCCGCACCGGCGATCAGCAGCACGGCTTTGATGATCTGCACCCAGGTGGTGCCCTTCATGCCGCCGACCAGGACGTAGAGGATCATCAGCACGCCGACCACGGCGATCACGATGGCCTGTCCGCCGCTGGAGTTGACGTTGAGCAGCAGCGCGACCAGACCGCCGGCGCCGGCCATCTGGGCCAGCAGGTAGAACAGCGACACAGTCAGCGTGTTGGTGGCCGCGGCCAGCCGGACCGGCCGCTGCTTGAGCCGGAAGCTCAACACGTCGGCCATCGTGAATTTGCCGGTGTTGCGCAACAATTCGGCCACCAGCAGCAGCGCCACCAGCCAGGCGACCAGGAAGCCGATCGAGTACAGGAAGCCGTCGTAGCCGTACACGGCGATCGCGCCGGCGATCCCGAGGAAGCTGGCCGCCGACAGATAATCGCCGGCGATGGCGATGCCGTTCTGCGGCCCGGTGAAGCCGCGACCACCGGTGAAGAACTCGGCGGCCGTCGCGTTGCGCTTGCTGGCGCGGATGACGACCACCATCGTCACGACGACGAACAGACTGAAGATGCCGATGTTGGCGGCGGTGTTGCCGACCGTCTCGGTCTGGGCGAGCAGAGTGGTCATTTGACTTCGCTTTCCAACTCGGTGCGGATGGCTTCGGCGCGGGGATCGAGCTCACGGTTGGCGAATCGCACGTACAGGCCGGTGATCAGGAACGTCGTGACGAATTGGCCCAGGCCGACGATCAGGCCGACGTTGATGTTGCCCCACACCTTGATGGCCATGAAGTCGTGGGCGAACGCCCCGAGCAGGACGTAGGTGGCGTACCAGATGAGGAAGAATGCCGTCATCGGGAAGACGAAGCGGCGCAGGCGGCTTCGCAGCTCCTGGAACTCGGGGCTGGCCTGCACCTGCAGGTATCGCTCGCCGCTGATGGCCTCCGGGCGAATGGGTAGGTCGGTTTCGGACACCGTGGTCTCACTTCCTGACTGTGTGTGAACAGGCTCTGGTCAGGAAGCTAGTTGAGACGTGAGTCACATATCTATGGCTGACGGTGCCCGTACGGTGAGGTCGGGAGCCCGTGCGGTGAACGGTCGATCGACGGCGACGAGCGGCGCCGCCGCCAGGCGGCCTGCGTCAGCCCCGCGGCATCCGCTCGATCCCCATCCCCAGGTGCTCCGGCACGTGCATCCGGGCGAAGATCTGCGCGACGTCGGCGGGGATCGTGGCTCTGGTCAACCAGCTGACGACGATCATCGTCGCGAACGCCAAGGGCACGCTGAGTGCGGCCGGGTAGCCGATCAGTACGGCCGGCCACCCGCCGAACATGTCCTCGTCCACACCTCCGGCCACGGCGACGCTGACGGTGACCCCTGAGAGCAGCCCGCCGACGGCCAGCCCGCTGGCGGCACCGAACGCTGTCAGCCCGCGCCACCAGATGCCGAGCACCAGCAGTGGGCACAACGTCGAGGCCGCCACCGCGAACGCCAACCCGACGCTGCGGGACAACTCCAGCCCGCCGGCGGTGGTCAGCGCCAACGGAATCGGGATCAGCCCGCCCACCACGGCGGCCAGCCGGAAGTCACGCACGCGGCCGGGCAGCACATCGGTGGCCAGCGCGCCGGCGAAGCTGACGAGCAGGCCCGACGAGGTGGCCAGGAACGCGGCGATCGCCCCGGCCGCCACCAGAGCGGCCACCACCTGACCGACAGGACCGCCGATCGCCGCCGCGGGCGCCAGCAGCACCGCGGCGTCGGAGTTGCCGGTGATCAACAGTTGCGGGACGTAGAGCCTCGAGAACACCCCGATCAGCGTCGGGAACAGATAGAACAGGGACAGCAGTGCGATCACGGCCAGCGCGGTGCGCCGCGCCGCGCGCCCGTCGGGGTTGGTGTAGAAGCGCACCAGCACGTGCGGCAGTCCCATCGTGCCCAGAAACGTGGCCACCATGATCGAGATGACCTGGTACAGCGGGTGATGGCCACCGAAGCCACGACCCGAGGCGATCCAGTCGGCGCCGGTGCTCGGCGCGCCTGCCACCACCGGGGTCGCCGCGCCGGCCGCCAACGTCAGGGTGCTACCCGCCCCGAGGGTGTGATCACCCGGTCCGCCGATGTCGGATACGTTGACCGCGCGGCCATCCAGCGTGCCCGACACCGTGACCCCCTCGGGTTCGGTGACGCTCACGACGACATCGGTGTCGATGCTGACAGTGGTGTCCTGCTGCACCGTCGGCGGCAGCGCACCGCCCAGCTTCCAGCCCTCTGCGCCGCCGCTGTCGCTGAAGAACAGCGCGGTCAACGCCAGCGCGGGGATCGCGATCGCGGTGAGCTTGAGCCAGTACTGGAATGCCTGCACGAACGTGATCGACCGCATCCCCCCGGCGACCACATTGGTGATGACGATGGCCCCGACCGCCACCGGCCCCAGCCACACCGGGGTGCCCAGCAGCGTTTTGAGCGCCAACCCGGCGCCCTGGTACTGCGGTACCAGATAGAAGATGCACACCACCACGACGACGAGCATCGCGACCTTGCGCAGCCGTGCCGAACCGAGCCGGAACTCGGCGAAGTCGGGCACGGTGTAGGCGCCGGAACGCCGCAGCGGCGCCGCCACGAACAACAGCAGACCCAGATACCCGGCGGTGAATCCCACGGGGTACCACAGCGCGTCGGCGCCGTATTTGGCGATGAGTCCGGCAACGCCGAGAAATGAAGCGGCCGAGAGGTACTCACCCGAGATCGCGGCGGCGTTCCACTGTGACCCGACGGTGCGAGATGCGACGAGGAAGTCCGACGTCGTGCGGGAGAAACGCACGCCGTAGGCGCCGATGGCGACGGTGGCCACGGCCGCGATGAGCAGCGCGGCCGCGGTCAGCGGGGAGCCGGTCACAGCTCGGCGTCGACGACGCCGACGAAATCGCGTTCGGCCTGTTCGGACAGGCGTACGTAGAACCAGCCGATGCCGTAGAGCAGCGGATACACCAGCACGGTCAGCACCAGCCAGTTCAATCGGATGCCGAACACGGTGATTGCGCCGAGGCCAGGGAACAACGCGTTGAGCAACGGGATGGCTCCGGTCAGTACCACCACCACGGCAGCCAACCGCAGCGCCAGACCCAGCTGGGCCCGCATCAGGCCGCGCACCAGAGCGTCGCCGACCTGGGTCTGCTCGTGCACCTCGACGCGGGTGCGCACCATGCGGGCGCCACGGCGGTGGGCCAGGACCACGCGTTGTCGCTGCGGCCGTTCGCCGCTAGTCATCGGCGCTGCCCGCCGGTCGGAGGTTGCGCATCGGGTTGCGCACCACCCGGTCCCGCAGCTCGCGGGCCTGGCGCCGGCTGACCGGAAGCTCGACCGCGGGGGAGGCGCCGTTGGCGCGCAGCCGGACCAGCATCGCGCCGTCGGTCGAGCGCAGACCGGTGACCAGGCGCAGCGCGACCAGGTACGAGCGGTGTACCCGCTGGAAACCGTGGTCGCGCCAGCGCGTTTCGAGGGTGGACAGCGGAATGCGCACCAGGTGCGAGCCCGACGCCGAGTGCAGCCGCGCGTAGTCGCCCTCGGCCTCCACCCAGCCGATGCTGTCGCGCGGCACGAGATGCGTGACGCCGCCGACTTCAGCAGGCACCACATCGGATTCGGGTTCTTTGGCCGGCTCGTCGACGGGCTCGGCGGGTCCGGCGTCGGCCGTCTGCACGCCGGCAGCGCGGCGTACCGCCTCGTCGAGCCGGTCGTCGCGAATCGGTTTGAGGAGGTAATCGATGGCGCCGACGTCGAACGCCGCGACGGCCTTGTCGTCGTGGGCGGTGACGAAGACGATGGCGGGCCGCTCGGAGAAGTTGGCCAGCACCCCGGCCAGTTCGATGCCGGACAACCCGGGCATGTTGATGTCGAGAAAGACGGCGTCGATCCGGCGGGCATTGAGCTCGCGCAGGGCCGAGGTGGCGTCGCCGGCGCGGATGACCTCGGCGATGTCGGGGTGTCGGTCCAGCAGGTAGGCGAGTTCGTCCAGTGCGGGCGCTTCGTCGTCCACGGCGAGAACGGTCAGCAGCCTGGGTCCCGCCCTGCTCACTGGCTTGGTCACTGGCTGCCCACCCCGAACGCACCTCCGCTGGCCCACACCCCGGACCGGAATTTCGGCACCCGCATCACGACCTTCGTGCCCGCACCGATCGCCGTCTCGACGACAAGACCGTAATCGTTTCCGAACGCTGCCCGCAGCCGATGGTCGACATTGGTCAGACCGACGTGAGCGGAGTTTCCCTCCTGCGGCGACATGCCCGCGGACAGCGCATCACTAGGCCCCGCCCGTAGCGCGTCGGGATCCATCCCCACCCCGTCGTCTTCGACGGTGATCACGCAGTCGGATCCCTCGTCGCGGGCGATCAGTTCGATCGAACCACCCCCGCGACCCGAGAAACCGTGCCGAACCGCGTTCTCCACCAAGGGCTGCAGCGCCAGGAACGGGACGACGACGTTGAGCACCTCCGGCGCCACCTGCACAGTCACCTTCAGCGAGTTGCCGAATCGGGCACGTTCGAGGGTCAGGTAGCGGTCGATGTTGCGCAGTTCGTCGGCCAGCGTCGTGTACTGGCCGGCGGCGCGGAACGAGTAACGGGTGAAGTCGGCGAACTCCAGGATCAGCTCGCGGGCGCGGTCGGGGTCGGTGCGCACGAACGATGCGATCGTGTTGAGCGCGTTGTAGATGAAGTGCGGGCTGATCTGGGCGCGCAGTGCCAGCACCTCGGCGCGGTCGAGCCGGGCGCGGGAGGCATCGAGTTCGGCCAGTTCCACCTGGCTGGCGGCGTAGCGCGCGACTTCACCGACCGCGCCGAGCATTCCGGGTGCGGGGGAGCGGGTCGTCACCGCCACGAGCACCCCCAGCGGATCGCCGGCCTCGTCGAGCAGCGGTTGCGCGATCACCGCCGACACGCGAGCCGGCAGCATCACCCGCCGTTGACCCGAGATCGCCTCCCGGGCAGCGCCGTCGCACGCCGTGAGCACCTCAGCGTCCCAGATTGGATGGTCGTCGGGATCTCGGGCGAGCTGCTGGCCGTCGCCGCCGTACAGGGCGAGCCCGTCGGTTCCGGTCAGTCCACGCAGGAACGGTGCGGCGGTCTCGGCCGAATCGGCGTCCAGGCCGCGGCGCAGCGCCCGCGCCGCCAGAGACGCCGTGTGCAACGCCGCGTGCACGGCCCGCTCGGTCGGGGTGGCGACCACCCGGCGGGTGCGCACGGCGAGCACCACCGCGGCGACCGCAAGCAGGATCAGCGCGGCCGTCAGCGCGATCGCGAGCTCGCCGGACATATCTCTGCTCCTCGCCTGCGGGTTTTGGTCACCTTAATCCGGCGATGTGGCCGATGTTTCGGCGTTGGCGACCTGGGCCGTCGGCAACCGAGCGTGGGAGCGTCGAGTGAGCGTGCGGGCGCCGACCGTGCGGGTCGACCGCGTTGGGTCTGCCTCACTGACCGGTGCGGCGTCACCCGACCGCTCAGCTCCAGGGGTGGGCCGAGCTATTGCACTGGGCAGGCGTATTTCCTGGCGACGTCCATCACCCGGTCCTGCGCTCCCGGGCCGATGACTCCCTGGGCAGCCAACTCCAAGCCGATGTATCCCGGTATGCCACCCACGCAAGCCTGATGTGCGACGCGCCACGCGGTGTCGGGGTTGAGGTTGTAGCCGTTGCGTTGCAGGCCTTGCATGTAGGCCTCGAATTCCGGTGTGCCTTGCTCGGGAATGGCCTGCGCCGGTGAGGCCAAGGCGACTGCTGTCATCACGGCTCCGAACAACGTTGCGACAACACGCTTCATGCCCACCCCCTCGCACTTGTGGCTGTCGTCCACATTCGCATACCGCGTGCACGAATATGGCCGGTTCGACCGGAAATCGAGCCGCTTGACCATGTCGCCGCGAACCGAATCGCAGGGGTCGTGTGACCGATTCGCCGCACGAACCGAGCAGAAGAGGCACCCGAATTCACCGCGGACTGGTGGACGTGTCCTGCCTGTCGTCGCGATCTTTACGCGGTCTCCGCACGCCGTCTTCGTGACGGTGCACGATGGCCGAACCGACGTGCCGTCGCCGCACCCGAAGCTAGTTTCTCGATGGTGGTTGGGGCTCGAAGGGGGTGTACCACCACCAGTCGGCGCGTTCGCCGGTCGGCCCCTTGCAGGGGGCGACCGCTGGTGGGGGTTGTGTGGGTGGGCGTGCCAGCGAGGCGTTGGTCAGGCGGTGGCCGTCGGCGTCGGTGACGACAAGCTGGTGCGCGGGCCCGGTCAGGGTGATCCCGCCGGCGTGATGCAGCCGGTGATGGTACGGACAGACGAGGACGAGATTGTCCAGCTCGGTCAGGCCGCCGTTCTCCCAATGCTGGAGGTGG
>MDTD01069001.1_pt1 | contig 26914 bp, 25 predicted proteins | sample 811221 | NCBI WGS metagenome assembly MDTD01 (sample SAMN05326646, study PRJNA326480) | marine metagenome | isolation source: seawater | place: Pacific Ocean: South West | collected 2011 | reverse complement strand
TAAATCGGACACTTATTTTAGTCTTATCTCCACTAAGAATAAAGCTTTTTATCTTTTTTAATTTGATATTGTAATCACCGGTGTCAGTTGATGGTCTAAACTTTATTTCTTTAAGGGACGTTCTTTTAACCTTAGCTTTTGAAGATGAAATATTTTTTTTCTTTGCAAATAAATGTTTGCCATAATCCATAAGCTTACAAACAATTGGCTCAGATCCAGTTGGTGAGACTTGAACTAGATCTAATTCAAATTTTTGAGCTTGTTCTAGGGCTTTGTTAAATTCAATCAAGCCCTGCTTTTCTCCTGCTTGATCAATAAGCATAACTTTATCAGCTGTTATTTTTTGATTTATAGGAACCGTATTCTTTTTTTTAATAGCTATGATTAATTTCCTATGAGATTTTTATTAATTAGGCTTAATTATAATATTGAGATTATACATTTTCGAAGATTCTATAACAAAATACGTCTTATTTAAACAAATTTATGGCTCTAAAATAAAATGATTCCAAATAGTTTTATCTAGAGTATAAAGATTTCTTTTGTTCAGTCTGAAATCACTCCCCTCCCAAAATTCTATTGAAAATGGTTTAAAAGAGAATCCACCCCAATATTCTGGACATCTCTGTAAATCAACGTTTTGCAATGTCTCATTATGTTTTTCTATCACTTGATCGTATGAATCTATTATTTTAGATTGTTGCGACGAAATGGATAATGCATTTTTTTCTTTTGACCTTTGAGAAAAATATTGTTGATTATATTCTTTTGGAGTCTTTTTTATTTTTGCCTTCATCCTAATCTGAACATTAATTCTTGGCCAATAGATCAAAGCAGCTATTTGGTTATGAGAAATAAAAGAGGATGCTTTTGGAGAGTTGTAGTTGCTAAAAAAAATAAACTCATCATTCTTTATAAACTTAAGGTTTACAAACCTTGAATCTACTTCATTTTTTTCCTTGTTGAAGGAAGATATACATAATGCATCAATATTTTTTTGGTTTGCTGCAACAGCTTCATCATATTTTTCTTTTAAAATTAAAAAAGGTATTTCTTCGCAAAGGCTTTCAAATTTAATCATTCTTTATAACATTTCAAAATAAAATAAATAATACACTAATTTATTCATAGTTAAGCGAATCTCTTAACTCTACCGGAGGCTTAGGTAAATCATAAAAGATCTTCCATACTATCTTTGTTGATGGGATTAAAACAGTCCAAACAGTTACAAATATTGCAACGAAATAAATATATAAGCTTTTATTTTTAACAAACCATTCTTCAAGGGATCCTTTATAAGGTGCAATCACATTTTCATAAAAGTTAATGGAAGCAGATTTACCGTGCATAATTTCCTCTTCACCACGAAAAATTATTGAGCCAATTCCTGATAGACCTGGTCTGACCTGCTTTATAGTATATTGTGTGCTCGACGAATATGATGCAAAAGCCTGCTTAGTTAATGGTCTCGGGCCTATAACACTCATATCTCCTAAAAAAATATTTATTAATTGCGGTAATTCATTAATCTTAGTTTTTCTTAAGAACTTTCCCACTGGCAAAACCCGAGGATCTCCCTTCATAGTGACAGTTCCTGTTCCAATATTAGGGCTATTTTTTAGCATAGTAGCAAATTTAATTAAGTTAAATATTCTTCCTCCTTTTCCAATTCGCTCTTGTAAAAAAAAGATTTCTCCCTCGCCGGTAAATCTTAGTATTACAATAATCGGAATTAGAAAAACAGAGAGTACTAGCAGTGCTATACCTGAAAAAAATACATCAAAAAAACGTTCCATTTTTACATCCTTTCATCTAAATATTTACCAGTCTCTTTGTGAGCAAACTCAGGTAGAAGATCAAAGTATAATTTAACGATATCATTTTTAGTCCAAGAACCTTGTTTCCTTAAATCTTCAATCTCATTCATAAAATTATCTAATTGGTCATCATCAAAATGAGGCTTGTTTTTAATAACTCCAACTGTATCAAAACGCTCCATATCTAGATTTTCCTCATTTGTAAAAAATTCTTCGAAATCTTTTTCGCCAGTAGTGTCGCTTTTAAAGAAATAACAGGGCCACTGTTTTTTTTCGATAAGTTGCATTGCTTTATCACGAGCCTCGTTTTCAGATTTGCATTCATAAGGCTCATAACCTTTATCTCTTAAATAATTTTTTGCAATCTCAGAAAAAGTTATTAGATGCAAATCTTCACTAAGTTTAGGGAAAAAGATGTCTCTATTGTCGCCAAGTAAGCCTGATAGCAAGCAAAGCTCGCCAGATTCTTTAGGAGTAACAAAATAACGACGTACGTCATTTGGAGCTGAAAATGGCTGTCTTTTTGAGAATCTTTGATTAAAGCCATGTAGTAATGAGCCATCAGAGAATGCAACATTAGCAAAGCGAGCCATTGATATATCTTGGGATAAGCTTTCGCGCATTAAAAACATCTCCATAATGCGCTTGCTTGCTCCCATCATATTGACTGGGTTTGCTGCCTTATCTGTAGAGACACAAAAATACTTTTTTGCATCCATTTTCTTTGCGAATCTAACAGTTTTTAATGTATTAAAAACATTCACCATAAGCATGCGCATAAGAGTATAGGGGTCTTTCTCACTTCTAACATGTTTTAGTGCTGAAAGATTAAAAACATAGTCATATGGCCCCTCATCTTCAATTAAAGCTTCAAATTCAATAGATCCGCAATCTATAGAAAAAGTTCTGAAATCTCCAGAGCCATAACCCAAAGAGCTTCGAATATCCCTTACAAGTTCGACCATATTGTTTTCTGAAATATCTACTACATGGAGGGCTTTAGGATTTCGCCTAAATATCTCTAAAGTGACTGCCATCCCTATTGAGCCAGAGCCTCCTATTACCAGAAATCGATTTTCAGAAACTATATCAGACAGAGTTTCTGATTTTTGAATAATATCTTTTTCTAATAATTGCTGTTTTCGACCTATTAATTTCAGATAATCCATAGTTAATCCTCTTTTAAATTTTATGTTATTCCTATAAACTTTAACGCGTCTTCGGTCTCATAAGGATGCTTTAATTTCAATTTTTTTTGTGAGCCTGAAGAGTTAACAACCAAATTCCCAAAAAGCTTGTTATGAAGACTAGGTCTTATTCTTTTTAATATCTTTCTTAAAAAAGGTGTTCCAATTAAATACACTCGGCGTCCTAAACTTTCTGATAAGATTTCTACTAACCTAGTAGTACTTATATAACCATTATCACTAACTAAGAAGATTCCATCTTGAGATTGTTTTATTACCTCACTAAGTGCATAACATATGTTTTGAATTGAAATAAATGTCCTTTTGTTATTAATATCCCCTAATGGCAAAATTGGGCACAATTTAATTAAATTTAATAACGATGCGATATTACCAGGAGCATGTTCTCCATAAATCATTGGTGTTCTTATTATGCAAACATTAAAGTCATTCTCATTCATGGATAATAGTAAATTTTCTGCATCATATTTACTTTTGCCATAAGGAGTTGAGGGCTTACAAGAAGTATTTTCTGTAATGTAATCCTCTTTATCATCATGCACAGCTATAGTGCTGATGAATACAAATTGTTTTACTCCTCTTTCTTTAGCAAGAGCAGCTAACTTTGAGGGATACATTGTGTTAACTCGATGATACTCATCAAAAGATTTCTTTTTCTTCTGATGCACTAATGCAGCACAGTGAAGTACAACATCTATGCCCTCAAATTCTATTTCTTCAAGTTCTTGAGTTAATAAAGAGAAAGTCTTGAATTTAAAAACATCGGAATAAGATGTTATGAATTTTCTTCCAAGATACCCATTGCTACCTGTAATTAAAATATTCTTCATATTAAAAAATTCATTTATATCTCGTTATTTAATTATGGAGTATGTTCAGTTTTCTCGTTTTTACACTCTGTTAAGCCTGTTCCAGCTTCAATTAAAAGACTTCGAATTTTATCCTCTTCTGCATTATCACAGGCTGAGCGTAACTTATCTAATATTAGCTCCAAGTCAGTATTTGATGGATTATCTTCAATTGCAGACATAATAAGTGGGTGTTCTGTTTTGCTTGATTCTTCATCAACCAAAAGCTCTTCATAAAGCTTCTCTCCTGGCCTTAATCCCGTAAATAAAATAGGTATATGGCCACTTGGTGTCAGAGTACTATGATTTTTTGGGAAGAAAGGTATCTTATTTTCAAGTTTTATCATGGTTTTTGCTAAATCCAGGATTTTTATTGGTTCTCCCATATCAAGTAAAAATACTTCCCTTCCTTTGGCCAATGCAGCAGCTTGGATCACAAGTTCAGCTGCTTCAGGAATTGTCATAAAAAAACGTGTTATTTCTTTATGGGTTATTGTAATCGGCCCGCCATTTCTTATTTGGCTCTCAAATAAAGGAACCACTGAACCGGATGATCCAATTACATTACCAAATCGAACCATGGAAAAAACTGTACTAGTCTTCATTGTATCCATTATGTAAGTGCATATAAATTCAGCCAAACGCTTTGAAGCGCCCATAATGTTGGTAGGACGCACAGCTTTATCAGTAGATACTAGAGTAAAGATCTTTACTCCACAGTCGGCAGCAGCTTTGGCTACTGAAAAAGTACCAAAAACATTATTTTTTACCCCTTCTGCAATATTTGTTTCAACTAAAGGGACATGCTTGTATGCAGCTGAATGAAATAATGTGTCTACAGAAAATTTACCTATTACTAACTTCATTTTAGTGTAATCTTGAACTGATCCAAGAATTGGAACTAAATTAATATCTAAGTTTGCATTTGAAATTATGGTTTTTAACTCTTCATTAATTTTATATAGCGCGTATTCAGAATTGTCTATAAGAATTAATGATTTTGGATTCCTGGATATTATTTTCCTGCATAATTCACTACCAATAGAGCCGCCTGCTCCAGTAACAGCTACTACTTGATCTTTGGTAGTTTTATCAAGAAGCTCATATTTTGGTAGCACTTGATCCCTTCCTAATATGTCATTAATTGATAATTTCCTAATATTTAGATTTGAGACTCCAGACATTAGCTCACCAAAGCCTGGCATAATATGAACGGTTAAAGGTAAGCCATCAAATTTTGAAACTATATGTCTTCTCTGATCAATTGTTATTGATGGCATTGCGAGCACAACAACGTCTATGTGAAACTTTCTTATTAAAAGTTCAATATTTGAATCATCATAAACTTTTAGCCCACCAATAATCTTTCCTTCAAGTTGAGCATTATCATCGATAAAAATAATAGGTAAAAATTCAACTGTTAAACCAAGAGCATTCGCTAACTGCCGACCAGCAGATCCAGCGCCATAAATTAAAACTCTTTTAGTGCCTTTCTTTGACATATTAAGCATTTTTATATGACGGTAAAGAAACCTAGCTCCAAGAATTCCAGCAAAAGAAATTAATCCAAAAACAAAGATATTTGCTGTATTAATGTCAATTTTAAAATATTGAATAAATATAATACCTGCAAGAGCAGACATTGAGATAGCTATAAAGACGGGAACTGCAACTTTTCCTGTTATGAAACTTATAATATTTTTATAAAACCCCAAAAGTATTAAAGAAACTAGAGCAACAATCAGCATGACGGCCATTAATATGAAAAGATCTTTAGAAAAAAACGAGTTAGGGCTAGAAATTATTGTTGATAATATAAAGCTAGAGCAGATAATGATGCCATCCATTAAAATGTGGATTAAAGTTCTGCTATGGTTCTTAGCACCCAAAAAAACACTTACTTTACTGCTCATAATATTTAAATACACTTATCAAAAAAAATCTTTACTGAAGAAACAACTCTCTCGATATCCTCATCTGTCATATTTGAGCCAGATGGTAAACAGATTCCATAATCATAGATCTTTTCTGAAAAACTTTTTTTAGTGTCAGGCAGAATCTCAGAATATAGCTTTGTACCCTTTAATATTGGTTGAAGGTGCAGTGGTTTCCACAATAATCTTGCTTCTATTTCTTGCAATAAAAGAAATGAGATTAAGTCTCGTGGTTCAAAATTTTTTTCATTATCTATAAAAAAACATGATAGCCATCTTGTAGAATAGCTCCAATCTGGTTCTGGCATCCAATTAATATCTTTAATGCCTTTTAGCATATCTTTGTATTTTTTAAAAATAGTACGTCTGGCTTTTACTCGTTGATCAAGAACTTCAAGTTGGCCTCTGCAAATTCCAGCAACAATGTTACTCATCCTATAGTTGTATCCAAGCTCTTTATGTTCATAATGCATAGTTGGTTCTCTTGCCTGAGTTGATAGTTTCCGTGCCTTCTCAACAAGGGAAGAGTTATTTGAAACCAACATACCTCCTCCAGATCCAGTAATAATTTTGTTACCATTAAAGGAAAATATACCAATTTTCCCAATAGTTCCGCTTTCATTATTCTTATATCTTGCTCCAAGAGACTCAGCTGAATCCTCTATGACAGGAATCTTGTAATGATTTGAAATTTCTAGAATCTTATTCATATCAGGACTTTGTCCATATAAACCAACAGCTATTATTGCCTTTGGAAGTTTATTTTCTTTTGAAGCATCATCAAGCGCTCTGGATAATAATTTAGGACACATATTCCAACTCTTTGAGTCCGAATCAATAAGGACTGGAGTAGCTTTTTGATAAAGGATTGGTGTTGCGCTTGCTATAAAAGTAAAATTTGAGCAAAAAACAATATCACCTTCACCAATATCTAAAACCCGCATGGCCAAATGCAAAGCTGCAGTTCCAGATGAGAGTGCAACAGAGTGTTTGATATTCATTTTCTTGCAAAACTCTTGCTCTAAAGCATCTATATTTGGTCCTACAGGAGCTATCCAGTTTGTGTCAAATGCTTCTTGGATATACTTCTCTTCAAGTCCAGACATATGTGGTGGTGAAAGATAGATCATTTTTTTTTGATTACTTTTCAAGAGTTATCTCATTTTATTTAGTATAGATATTGAACATATTAGATTTTAAAACATTTAAAATAAAAATATAGTCTAGAAAATTTATTGAAAGGAATAATAATTAACTAAGCCTCTTTATTGCCAATCCAAGTTGTTCCCTTTGATATTGAGCGAGTAACTACTGAGCCAGAACCAATTATCGAGTCATCATCGATTGTAATATTTGGAAGAACTGTTGCGCCAGAGCCAACTAAGACCCGTTTGCCAATATTTACATTCCCACCAATAGTTGCACCCGGTGCTATATGGCAGAAAGCCCCAATTTTGCAATCATGATCGACTACAGCATTATGATTTATTATTGTTCCAATCTCTACAGTTGAATCAACAGATACAATTGCTCCGCATGCTATAAAGGAACCATCAGCGACAGTATCAATATTATGTATAAATGAAGAAGGGTGAACAATAGAGGTTTCAGTCCCGCCCCTTTCTATGCCGAGCATAAGAATCTGCTCCCTTATAAAATTATCACCTATGGCTACATGTAATTTTGCACCATTCATATTTGGAGGTAATGCCGGAGAGTGGATAGATTTTCCCAAAAATTTCTTTTCGCTATTTTGGATTTCATCATCTCTGATCTGGACATCTAAAAAATCATTCTCATTCAATGATGAGCAAACAACTTTTGAATGACCACCTGCTCCGACTATGATAAACATTAATAAGTAAGAACCTTGTTAAGTAATTCTTTATTAAGGGGCGTTGTTTCTAGTATGTTCAGTATTCTTTTTCCCGTATTGCCATCTCCATAAATATTCTTGGCTGGATGCTTTCCATTATTTAGAACCATTTCGATCTTTTCATAAATTTCATCGCTATCTAGGTTGACATCAACTACATTGATATTTCTCTGTCTCAATTTTTGTCGATTACCTATGTTAATTACTGGAGTGCCAAATGATCCAGCTTCAATTATACCAGAGCTTGAATTTCCGATCATGAAGTCTGCCTCTTTCATCAATGACAGGAATTCGTTTCTAGATAGATTTGAATATGTTTGAAGTTTTAAATTTTTTGAAGCATTCATTTCTTGTCTTATGGGTTCACTTCCTGCATCAGAGTTAGGTAAGATGCCAATTATTTGAAGTTCGCTTTTTCTAGAAAGAGCTTCTAGAATGATTTTTATTTGAATTCCTGCCGAAGAAGACTCTTGCACAACCGGATGAAATAATAATAAACAAATAGGTGTGTTAGCAATAAGCGAAAACTTAGATATAAGATCAGAACGAGATAATGAAGCTTGCTCTTTAATACCTTCTAAACCAGGTGCGCCTGTTACATGAATATTGGCGGGGACTTCACCCAATGATACTAACCGACTCTTAGACTCCAAAGTTGAAGTTAAATGAATGTGTGATAACTTAGATATAGCATGACGTATAGACTCATCTATTGTTCCTGATCGCTCACCTCCATGAATATGCGCTACTGGTATTCCTAAATGTAAACAAGAAATAGCACCTGCAAGCATTTCACCTCGGTCGCCCAAGACAATTACTATGTCTGGTTTAGCTTCATTTAATATTTTTGTGAACTCAGCTATCATCACAGATAAAGCTAAAGACATAGTTTTTCCAGTTTCTGGTTCGAGATTAACTGGAACCTGTCCAGCAATTTCTATCCCGGAAGACTTTATTTCCTCAATTGTGTATCCATATTTATTGGAAAGATGCATACCAGTCACAATTAATGAAAGAGATAAATTAGAGGACTTATTGATTTGAGTAAGCGTCGAGTGCATTAAACCAAAATCGGCTCTAGTTCCAGTAATATATATTACACTTCGATCTGACATTTATTTGTCTCCTAGATGAATCCATTCAATTGCTGATCCTGCTGATATAGGCTCTAGTACTTTTTTTCCTAATATTTCATAATAATAATCAGGGGTAATGCCAACTCCAGGACGTAAAACCTCAATATTTAGTTCAGAAATAATATCGCCTTTAGCAAGGTTAACTGCTGCCTTAATACCTCTGCGAGCAACAGTAAGCATCTCCTGCTCACTTTGAGTAGGGGTTTTTATATGAGAACCCAAAGCTTCATCAATGTGTCGAATTTGTTCAATCATTTCCCTTAACTCTTCTGGCGATAGTGAAGCTGCATGATCAGGACCTTTCATGCTTTTATCTAAAGTAAAGTGTTTTTCAATAACTGTTGCTCCCATAGCAACGGCTGCAATACTAACAATTAAACCTTTGGTATGATCTGAATAACCAATCGGAACATTTAATGCGTCGGCAATAGTCTGCATTGCTCGTAAATTAACATCTTTAGGCATTGTAGGGTAATTAGAAGTGCAATGAAGTACAGTCAAAATATCTTTTAATGGCTGATCATAGCCCAACTTAGTTCTTGTCGATAAAATAACATCAGTTGCTTTAATAATTTCTTCGAGATCAGCCATTCCTGTTGATAGAATTATTGGTCTATTGTAGGAAGCTATATGAGCAATAAATGGGTGATTTGTAATTTCACCTGAAGGAATCTTAAATCTTTTGACTTCCCTAGAAAATAGATAATCAGCAGCTTCAATATCAAATGCAGTAGACATAAATTCAATTTCTTTAGTTTCACAATATTGAATTAGCCTATCAAACTGAGATGATGTTAACTCAAGTTTTTTGAGCATCTCATATTGAGTACCTTCACCTGATCCATCTATCTGGTATTTTGCTTTTTGAGCTCCTTGTTGAACGAGCTTGTTGGCAGAAAAGGTTTGAAATTTGATTGCATTTGCTTTTGCTTTAGCTGCAACATCAATTAACTCAATTGCAAGATCTTCATCGCCATTATGGTTTACTCCAGCCTCAGCTATTATAAAAGTTTCCATTTCCCTTCCTCATTGATATAAGGTCATTATTGGCCTTATATTACAAAAAAACCACTCTAGTATTAAATAATAGAGTTTAGGTTAATCAATTATCATACAGTTATAAGGGAGATTCCAAATTTTGATAGTATGTTATCTCTTCTGCCAGTATATTGCCCATCTCTATTATTGAGGTATTTTCTTTCTTTTCATTGAATCCAACAAATGAAAAGAAGTCGCAACTAAAACTCCCTTTCATAAGACACTTAATAATTCTTCTTTGAGATGCTAATAGATCTTTATTAGAGCTATTATTACCTATAAGAATAGGTAAATCGGAAATTTCACTTATGGAATCAAAATATATAAAATCATCTCTCGAAGAATAATAATTCTTCACTACAATAGAATTTTTTCCCATTAATGCTGCTTGAAGGCCTAAAGTCCCAGTAAAGGAAAAATTAGTACCGCACATCATCAAAAGTTCATTCCCAGAGACAGAGTATGGAACAAAGAGTACATTTTTAAGCTCCAAAAGTCTTTCTATAAGTTCTTTTTGGCGAAAGCCAAACTGTTGAGGATGGTCTTTTACAATAATCAGAAAACCAGCCTCACTAAATGCTTTAGCTGAATTAAAAATTATATTTTCGTAATCAATTAGCTCTATATCGCTTATCCAATAATCAATAGAAGCTTCTGGGAAAACAGTTAACCCAAAAAAAACTCTTTTATTACTGTTGAACTTTTCAACTTTATTTCGCCATGCAAAGTCTACTAATGAAAGCACTCTCCAGTCCTTAAAAGAAACCTTGTGATTTAAAAATGACTGCGCATCTAAATAATGCAAATTAAGTGGATCACTAAATAAAATAGAAATCCCTTTAAAGACCAACCCTCTTAATTTGAAATAAGTTACTGTATAAATCCATTTTAGAAACCCAAAATTTGATGCAGACTTAACATATGACGGTGCAAAAAAGGGTTTGGTTAATTTTGAAATTTGTTTATCAACCTCTTCGGTGGATATCTTTTTATTTCGTGACATTAAGATTCCTTTCTTCGTTAGCATACCCATGCCTGGTAAAGGTGAAACAGTCAATTCATAAAATGGAATATCTTTAATTCTACTCAAGTGCTCAAGGACATCTGAAACGTATCTATCAATTGGGAATGCTAATATCGCAACTGGATTCACACTATCAATAACTTTATCAAGTGAATATGCCATGGCATTCACCATATTTGTTGCGAGGTCTTCATCTAAATTTCGTAGGACTCTACAGCGAGCAATAATCTCTGCTACGGAATCAGATGGCAAAAGTAAAGATTTTTCTATAGTTATATCTTTGTATTTACCTAATTCTCTATAAAAATCATCAACAACATTGAAGTCACCTTTTCCTTTTATATCCGAAACAATAAAAGCTTTATAGGGATCCATATTTTCACCAACGGAATTCCACCATTTATCGGTACCTCGAATGGCATATATTAATATATTTTTAGAACTCATTTTTTTTCAAAATTTTTCCTCGCTCATACTTTTTAACTAAGAAAAAGCCGATTACTAACCATAGATGAGACATTAGACCATTACTGTAGCCTAATGGTGTGTTGATTAAACTAAAAATAATCCCAAAAACTACGTATGGTATAAAAAGCAACCATCTTGGATCATTACTTGTTTTAACCTTTAGATAAACCAAGCCAACTAACCAGCCCCAAATCATCACAATTAATAGCCCAAAATATTTAAAATCGATAAATATAGAGCCAAAAGCGCTTGGTAAGAACCCGTAAGTATCCATGCTCAGTAAATAGTTAAAATTTTCGCTCACCCATTCTGGATTTACTCTTCTGATAACAGCAGATGCTAAATCTAATCCATAAACGCCTAATAGTGGCGATCCATCATAGTTAGCCAATAAGTAATTTGACATTACTAAGCCCTGTAATAAGTACCACGAAAATACGAATATAATAAATACAAATATAGGGCCAACAACATCTAGAGCAATTTCATACAAAGGCCCTGAAAACTTCACGCCCCAAATGGTTCCCACTATATCTAGCATATATATTGCTCCACCAGAAACTTCAGCGCGCTCAATAAAAACATTTACAAAATAAGTAAAAGCAATAGCAATAAGAATCATAGCTAGGAATAATTTAAATTTGCTGATTTTAAAATTATTGTAGATATATGATTTTGGAAGTCTTTTTCTTCTAATGTTGTATGCGATGAAGGTATAAGCAATGATGTTAAACATTGTTGCCCTACCGCCCATTGCGATAGCGCTCATAACTCCTGGCAGTAGTCCATAAAATACAAATTGTATAGATCTTAATTTTTCTGTAAAAATTATTTCTTTTATAATATATATATATGAAGCAGGATATATTAGAAATCCAATCTTAAACCAAATTGAGCTATTTGAAGTATCTCCCGTCAAAAGGGCTTGGGCTTGGGATGAACGATTTGAATAAGCGTCAGCAAGATTAAGACTATTATTTTGTATAATCTCGAATACAAATACAACTATTGTTATAACGCATATAATTTTTATAAAAAAATCAAACCTGTTGAAGCTTAAATAAACCTTAGAGACTTGTTTTTTTGGGGGTAAACGAGTTGTCTTTAAAATAGCGCCAAAGGAAAAAGATAAAATAAATAAAAGGAGTACTCCAAAACCGGCCCATGTAAAACTTCTTGAAGTTAGCTCAAAAGGTAGTGCAAAAAAAATAACAAAGGCGCATGTCCAGATTGTTATCATTAACTTTGCTGGATGAATCAAAATTAAACCCTGATATTTATTTTAAAAAAACAGCTAAATAAAGTAATAGGCAACATCAAGAAAAAATTCTCATAGATTTTAATTAAATAATAAGTTACTTTTAGCATAAAAAATAACAGCATTAAAGTCTAATGCAATGAGCTTGTTTGAAGACCCATTGTCATCTTATTTTCAGAAATTACAGATTTAGCCCCTGACATACTTATATGATTATCATCAAAATACAAAGCTTGACTTTCTTGTATTGCAAAACAGTTTACATTGTCGCAAAGTGAATTACTGGGAGAAAGAACAATAGATCCGGTATCTTCAGCAATCTTTTTTAGTTGCTTTAGAATATCTTTGTTTCTATCATTATAATAAGTCCTGGTTGTGCCTAAACGACTTACAATCGGGTTCTTATCATCTCTAAAAATAATTCTATCTATGTCAGAGGGTAGCTCTGGTATTGGTTCAAGCAAAAAAACATTTTTGTCAGCATTTTTAAGTTGTTTAACAATTGCCGTAAGGCTTTCCCAAAATTTAGAACGCGCAAATTCTGGATTATCACCTATCATGAAGGAAGGATCATTATCTGGAATATTTGGATATGAATATAAATGATCTCCATATAAATAAAAGCCATATCTATAAACTATTATTACAGATTCTATGTCTGAATCTAAGTTAAGAAAATCAAGGCTTTCTCTGACCCATTCGTTGCAACCAGGATTATCTATATCAAATAACAGTGCTGGAGGGCAGCCGCTAAAAGATAGATGTCTTACACCTTTGTCTGAATTATGAAGGAAATCTCCCAGAGCAGCTGCTAATTCAACTCCGTGACTATCACCAAAAACTGCCCACTTTATGTCATTTGTTCCATAAAAACAGGATGATTGAGGCTTTAAATAATTAGCCCCATCAGTGTGACATGAATTTCTATGTGGACTTGCCAAGGCACTTTCAGATACAGCTACTAATTTAGGATCAAACCTTTGCGAAAAGCCGTCATTTAAGTGACCGGCTAAACCAGCTAAAACAGAAAAGATAATAGCAACCAGGCCAAAGGAAAAGATAGCTTTTCTAGTAATCTTATCTTTATTCCTAAATGGTTGTTCAACATACTTCCAAGATAAGTAGGCAAGGAGTAAAGAAATCGGGATGAGAAAAATTATTAGTAAGGGTCTATCAGAAAAATCTATAAGCCTAAAATAAACAAACAAAGGTTGATGAATTAGGTAGGCGCTATATGAGATTAGCCCAATACTAACAGCAAGACGTGAGCTAAGAAGTTTACCAACAATACTTTTTTCATGCATAGTTAATATCAGTAAAAAGGTACCAAATATAACAGGAATTGTAGCTATGCCTGGAAAAACGGTTTTGCTATCAAGTAACATTATTGAACCAATGATAGCCAGCGCACCCAGCAATTCAAGTAATCTAAATAATGTCTTCTTGCTCATAAGAGATTCTCGAAGATAAGAATAGTTGATAGCTAAAAGTGACCCAGCTAAAAGCTCCCAACCTCGAGTTGGCAGCATATAAAAATTAAACGTTGTATCTGTAACTCCTATAAATAAACTAAAAGTGAAAGAAATTAAGAAAAGGGTGATTATTGCTTCAGTAATTAATTTTCTATTTATTAAAAATAAAGCAATCATTAACAAAGGGAAGAATAAATAAAATTGCTCTTCTAATGATAAAGACCAAGTATGCAAAAGAGGTAATTCTTCAGAATTAGTTGCGAAGTAGTCAGTTTTTAAGAAAAAGTATATATTTGATAGGAATATTGATGACGCTAATACGCTCTGCGAATAATCCTTGAGTTCACCAGGGGTTAATATAAACCAAGCGGCTACAGAACTTACGAAAACAACAAAGAAAAATGCAGGAAAGATTCGACGGATTCTTCTTTCATAAAAAGTTGTAAGTGAAAAACTCCCTTTATTTAACTCTTGAAAGATAATATTTGTAATCAAGAAACCACTGATTACAAAAAATATATCAACTCCAACATAGCCTCCGGGTGTGACACCCAAACCAGTATGAAATAGAATAACAGAAAGAACTGCCACAGCTCTAAGGCCATCTATTTCTGGACGATAACTACTAATTTTAATCATAATATTTTGTTAGTAATTCATAGTTTCAACAACTAAAGATTCAAAAACGGATTATGCTCAAAGAAATATCAACCAATTACAGTAGTAATTACATATCTCTCAGATTCAATTACCATGCCACCTCTGTGGATTCCTTTAGTATCAAATATAATCAGTGATCCCTTAGGTGCAGTAATGCTCCAATTACTTTTTTGAATAGACTCTGACAGGGCATCATTATCAAGAAGATCATTACCAAAAGAACCTTTCTGTTGAAGCTTTTTAGGCAGTGCTGAAAATGACTTACGTTCAGCAGGCTTAGTATCACTTAAGCCATTGCTATCATTAGCTTCCATTATGAAATCATCTATTTTTGAAATTTGAATTTTATGTGAGCCAAGCACATAACTAAAAGGTCCATTAAGATCGCCAACATCTGACATATATAAAATGGCCTTCAAATCGCCACCAGAAGCATCGCGATGGAAATAGGCACTTGAAGGGAGCTCTTTCTTACCCACATCTGGAAAAATGTTACTCCAAAAGCTGTCTGATTTATCATTTATTTGAGGGTTAACATCTATAAGCCTTGTTCGTTTATTAAGATGTTTGCTAACGGCATCTAAAATACCCATATCAGACCAAACTTGGTTTATGGTCTTGTATAATTTAGATTCAGAATTAGACACTCCTCTTGATTCGCTAAATTCACGTTGCTCAGCAGAAGCTGAATTATTTCTTTTAGAAATGAGTCGCTTAAAGTCATTAGATGCAGCCTCTTCTATTAGGGAAAAACTTTTGTCATCCAGTGTTACAACACAACACCCATACATTTCTAAGATTCGACTTATGTCTGTCTCAGCGCGAGCCCTTAAACTCAATTTATCAAGACGAAATATATTCAAAATTAATTGCTTTGTGAGACTGAATAATGCACTTATTGATTTTGGTTTACGAAGATCATAGTTAATACGTTCATATTGAACAATTCTTTTGAAAATTAATAAAAGCGATGACTTTGTAAAGAGTAATATCGAGGAGATCTTTTCAAGAAAGCTAGCCGATTTAATAAAGTCAGCATAAGCTTCATGTTTAATATAGTCTGGTTTACTTTTAGACCAAACAAGATTATCTTCCATTTTCTTTACATTGTTAGGAATTTGAACATTTAAAAAATTTTTCATCATTTTCGATCTCTTAAAATAATTGTTAAATATGTTTAAAAACTACTCATGGCTTCTAAGACTATTTAAGTTAATATAACTAAGTAATAAGTATATAACAGCTACCATTGCTGATGCTATAATAGCACCTAGAAGCCCTAAATATAGAGTCAAGATCGTTAAAAAAAGACTAGACATTAGTAATATAAAAATTTGCATTTTTAACACAATATCCTCGCGGTAAAAAGCATGAAATACTAAGTTATTTAAGTCAGCTCTAACTCTCACTCCAGCGGCAAATAGAAGACCAAGCATTAGAAATGGATTTATTTGAAAACGTTCAAAAAATATATATCCTCCATATGTATACAATATTCCAACGAGTAATATCAATAAAATTATAAAGACTAAAATATTTATATACTCTCTTGCTAACCTTGAACGAATTATTGATATTGTCTGTGTTTTAGCCAATCGAAAAATGTTAGGAAGTATTCTGTTGTAAGAAGCTATATTAAAAACTTGATAAATTAATGAGACGATTAGGATGTGTCTGAAATAGATACCCACCATATCAAGCGACATAACCATCCCAACAACTATACGATCAAGCTGAAGTGCTAGTATTGCAATTAACCCAATAAAAAAATGAGAACGTGAAATTTGATATTGGGAAATGATTGAACTTTTTATATTTTTTATCTCTAATTTATTAAGCTTGGCCATAGAGAACCATAAAATGAACATAATAATTGTAAAGATGGTCGCTAACGAAACCCAAACAATTAAAACTATTTCTAAATCGAGTTTTTCTTGAAACCAAATAATAAAGAGTAAAACAAAAAATATAAAATTTTTAGCGCAAGTTATGTATAGAAATTTAGCATATCTTTCATTAACTAGAGCAATTTGATAAGCAAAATTCATTAATTGCTCTGCTATTGCTATTATTAAACAAATTAACATAGTGTAAAAAAATATTTTGGCGGCTATGCTTAAGCCCAAAAAGTATATAGGCAAAAATAAAATATAATTGGTAAGAAATATAAAAAAAGTTAAGCGAACAGCTGAATCAAAGACTTTATCTGTTTCTCCTACGTACTTTCTTTGAATATCAATGTGACGCTCAAAACCAAACAGTACAGAGGCTATTCCTTGAAGAGTTACGATCAATCCAAACTGCCCTGCTTCGTAAGGCTCTAGGGTATAAGCAACAAAAACAACAGAAATTGCTCTAAAAAAAACTTCAATAAACTTAATGAAAACAAATCTATCATTATAAGAAATCACCAAGCTCCCCAGCCACCATCAACAGAGATAACTTGACCAGTTACGTAACTAGAAGCATCAGAAACCAGATATAAAAGAGCAGGAACAATTTCATGAGCTTCCGACATTCGCAACATTGGAGTTCTAGATGAATATAATTCCGTAAAATCACTATTTTGCCCTGAAGATACTCCTCCAGGAACAAGGCAGTTGACTCTAATACCTTTATCGGCCCAGTATGTTGAAAGCCATTTTGTTAATCCGATAACTCCAGCTTTTGATGCGCTGTATACCGCAGGTGTATTGATTGAGCCACCTAGATAATCAGATCCTTCATATATCCTATTGTCTGGTCCAACCAAACCATAAATAGAAGAAGTTTGAACTATGTTGCCATATCCTTGGTTAACCATATGCCTTCCAACAGATTTTGCCATTAAAAACATTCCATCCAAGTTTACAGACATGACTTCTTGCCAAGTAGATAAACTATATTCTTCAAAGGGCATAAAAAAATCTTTTGGATTGGATGTTTTAGTAGCTGCGTTATTATGCAATATATCAATTTTTCCATATTGATCAATTATGCTTTCTACACAATTTACAACTTCAATTTCATCAGAAACATCACACCTGAAAGCAGTTGCATTAACTCCCAAATCCTCAGCTAAGATTTGAGCTGCATTTAAATCTATATCAAGAACTGCCACTTGTGCCCCAGCTTCAACCAAGCCAGCACAAAACTGTCTTCCTAATAGGCCTGAAGCACCAGTTACAACAGCAGTCTTGCCATCAAGTTTAAATTTTTCAAGTTGTTTCATTTAATCCTCTTGATACTTTAATTAATATTATAAATATCTTTTATGAAAGACGCTGAAAACCAGAGTGCTTTACTTCAGAAATTAGGAAGTCTTCAGGGTTGTTAGAGTCTATAGATTTTTTAATTATCTTAAAGACTTCAGCCGTGTCATCTGCAAATTTATCAAGAATATCATCATCATATGCATATGTGCTATAAATACTCGATCCTAGCAAATATCCTCTGTTTAACATTTCTTGAGTGTATATAGTTTGAAGATAGTTAGCCTTTTCATGAATAAAATCAATATGAGTTAATGGCTCGAGACCGCAAATATGAATATCAATATCTGCTGCATCTGCAGCATTTTGCCATATTTTGTTAATTCTTTTACCGCTGCTTATTAATGAATCAGCAACACTAAAATCTTCATATTTCTCTAGTGTTGCCAAAGCAGCTACGAAACCAACTCTTTCTGTCCAAAAAGTTGAACTGATGAAGGTATCTTGAACAGCTGACATAGCTTTTTCAGTTCCTATAATTGCTGAGATTGGAAATCCATTTCCAAGGGCCTTTCCAAAGACTGCAATATCGGGCATAACATTTAATGTCATATGAACCCCTCCGTTGTTTACCCTAAAGCCTGATGTAATCTCATCAAATATTAAAATAATTCCCTCTTCTTCTGTTATCTCTCTGATTGATTCCAAGAACCCAGGTTCTGGATTAGTGCTCCTAATTGGCTCCATAAAAACAGCTGCAATATCTCCCCTATTTTGCTTGATGAGGACTTTAAATGTTTCAATATCGTTATAGTTGAATGGCAATGCCGATCCTGAAAGATGTTCTGGAACTCCGACACTAGATAAACCAGAAAGTAACTGTTTGTTAAGATTATCTTTATTTTGCAGATTAGCTGATAGATACCAGTCATGCCATCCATGATAGCCACAAAAGAGCACTTTATTTTTTTTAGTAGCTGCTCTAGCAGCTCTTAGAGCAATTGAACAAGCCTCTCCTCCGCCTCTTGAAAAACGAGCTAACTTTGACCAGGGATGAAGACTTGTTAATTTTTTAGCTAATTCAATCTCTTCAGGGGCATTAAGAGTACACATTGAACCTAAAGATATAACATCTTTAACACGTTCATTTACAAAAGAATCAGCATATCCTAAAGCACATGCTCCAATTCCCATAGTAGCAAAATCATTAAACTCATTTCCGTCTAAATCCCAGACTTTATAACCTTTAGCTTTTGAATAATATGAAGGCCACAAATTTGGTAGAAACATTTCAGATCTTTTCGAAAGGAGCTGGTTCCCTCCGGGTATTATTCCTTTAGCTTGATTCCATAATTTTTGGCCTGTTCCTTTTTTATAATCTTTATTTTTCATCTTAATCAGCTCTCCAAAGAGAATATTTTTCTTGATTTTGCTTAAGTTTTTGATTTGAAGGATTCCCAAAAATTATTTTATTTTTTGGGATATCGCTATCTATTATAAGGGTTTCTGATGCGAGTTGACAGTTATCACCTATGTTAGAACTACCCAGGATAGCGCTACCTGGCCTCATGGTTACATGCTTACCAATGGTGGGAAAAATATTATGATTACTTCCTATGCCACATCTTTGATATGCAACAAAAAAATCTGAATAATTACCTCTTCCTAAAACAGTTCCTAGCGGGTGCACAAGTAAAAAGATTGATGGTAATTCTATTTCATAGAAAATATCACATGCATGTAATTTTTTATTTAATAAGAAAACTTTACTACATAATTCTTTTGGGGCTCCTTGAAGAAAAAGTTCATTCGATAAAAAATATAACCACATTGCATATTGATCTCCATTAAGATGGTTAAATACAGTTGACTCACCATCAAAAAAATAAACATTATTAATATGTGAAAAGCAATGCTCTAATCTATTAAGTGATTCAGGGAAAACTGCCATCAAGTCATCTAATTTTATTGGATTTGAATCTGGAAAAGAATAATTAATTTGTTGCAGAGTAAAGTTTAATAAATCAGGCCCTTCTAAACTAAGCTTAAAATTATTTTTCTTAGTAATCATTATGAATGACTACCTAATTGGCTTCTAACATTAACACCTTTATCAGAAAGATATGTTCTAACTTTTATAGGGCTGTTATCAGTAAATATAAACATTGATGATATGGTTATCGCAGAGGCACCAGCATCAAGGGCATCATGACAATGTTTTAAGTTCCCAGCTCCGCTAGATGCTATCAATGGTTTTTCGAGTTTATTTGATAAATTCTCGATCATATCTAAATCATATCCATCCATAGAACCATCTCTATCAATCGATGTTATCATAATTTCTCCAGCTCCTGCATCTTCCATTCTCAACGCCCAGGACTCTAGGTCTAAAGAAGTTTTAGTTTTTCCACATTGACCAAACACAAAAATCCCTTCATTTGAGGACTTATAATCAATTGCTGCTACAATGCATTGGTCTCCAAATCTTGAGGCTGCTTGAGATATGAATTTTGGGTTCTCTATAGCAGCAGAGTTAATAGAAACTTTATCAGCACCAGATTTCAATAATTCCTCAATTTGTTTTAAATCATTTACACCGCCGCCAACAGTAAATGGCATAAAAACCTCTTCGGAAACACGTTTAATAATTTCTGTATCAATAATTCTATCTTCAGGAGTAGCGTCAATATCAAGAAAAATCATTTCATCAACACCATAGCTGTCATAAACTTTTGCTGTAGACACTGCATTTCCGGCTTCTCGAAAATTTTCGAAAAACTGGATAGCTTTTACCAGCCTTCCTCCTCGTACTAAAAATTTTGGGATTATGCGTTTCTTAACCATCAAAAATCTCTATCTAACCAATTTTGTAAGATTTGGAGCCCGTTATCTTGACTTTTTTCAGGGTGGAACTGTGTAGCAACTATATTTTCTTGCGCTACCGCTGCAGTAATAATTCCATTATGTTGAGTCGTGGCAATAACATTTTTTTGATTGCGACATTTCATGTAAAAACTATGAACAAAATAAAAATCTGGGTCAGGCGGCAAGCCATCAAATAACCATTCTTCTCCAGTAATACTTATGCTATTCCATCCTACATGAGGAACTTTATCAATATCACTGCTAATCATTGGAATAACGTCAGCTTCTATCCAGCCTAATCCAGTATGATTTCCATATTCTGCACTTGTTGATGCAACAAGCTGCATACCCAAACATATACCGAAAATAGGTTTTTTGACTTCTATTGCTTGATTCCAAAGAATATCTTCCAGTCCCAAAGATCGAATAGCATTTACAGCATCACCAAAAGCTCCAACTCCTGGAAGAACTATTCTTTCTGCATTCTCAAAGTCTTCGATTTCTCTACTGAGGATTACATCACAACCAAGAAAATCAAAAGCATTTCTTAATGACCTTACATTTCCCATTCCATAATCTACAATAACAATCATTCTGAAATATCTTTAATTGGTATTTTTTCTCCTAATGGAATATTTCTTAAATCTGTTCTATCCCAATCTTTAAAGTCATATAATTCAGGCCCTGTCTCGACATTTTTTTTATCAAATACCCAAGGATGAATAGCCAAAGGCTTAAGATAAGCATAAAACTCATCCTCTGTCATATCTAATATCTCCAAAAACCAGTCCATAGATGCAGGGCGCTTGCCATCATATTTTATTTCTAGCTCCAAGCCCTCTTCGCGAGTTAATCTTCCATTTCTAATATCAATAGTTGCTAAATGATTAGTTCTTCCATAGCCTCTCTTAACAAACTTTGAATAATCTCTCATTCCTTGAAATGTACATTCAACCTTCTCGTAATGATATTGTGGGGGAACGCCTTCTACATTATGCCCAAACCAACCAAGCTCTTTACCAATTAAATCCACATTTTCTTTTGTATCCCATCTAACATAGCTGCCAAGACATATAGATCTAGGTTTAAGACGCATTAGGTCTTTTCGTTTAGGATAGTTAAACATCCAGAGGTCTCGCATATCTACTCGACCTTGAAGAAATTCATACATGTCATCACCAGTCATGCCCTGATTCATAAGTCGATTGAATCTCTTTTCATCGACTTCTTCCATTTCCTCATAGGTATACCAACTATGATATTCTGCCGTACTTTCACCCCAGAAAATTAAGGGAATATTGAATTTTATAGCCATATGCATAACACCGGCATAAATACCAGTATGGCAATGCCAACAAAAATCACCACGACGTTTAAATGCCTCTAACATCAATTCTCTTATTACATGAAAATTTACGCCATATTCAATATAATCTACGCCAAGTTTTTTAAACACCATAGTGTTATTGGTTTCAACCTTAGGTCGATAACCCCAGTGATTATATCTAACAACCAATGGCTTTAATTTTAATACCCTCACAATATAATAAAGCTGATATACACTATCTTTACCTCCGCTATATGGAACAATGCAATCGTAGACATCTTTATCTTTATACTCTGCAAGTATTGCTTCTAACTGCATTTTTCTATCAGACCAGTCAATGGTATCTTTTTGCTCAAGCTGTCTGCAAACACTGCACACTCCTTGGTCATCAAAGCTAATAGTGTCAACAGTTTCAGGAACAAGACAACGTGTGCACTTTTTCATCATATTTCCTCTTGAAAATTTTTTTTAATCTTTTTTTCAGATTCATGATATTTTAATAAAGCTTCAATACAAATAAAATCCAGCAAGTCATCAACCTCAAATGATTTATATCTATCAAAAATCATCCCCAAGGTTTTGCTATGGCAAAAAGACTTCTCACTATACATAGCTTTAACAGAAGAAAGATAAAGACTGCCATCCAATGCAAATACGGGATCAAGATCTTGCCTTCGAGGCAACGATTTAAAAGAATTGCCAGCAATAGGATTTATTAATCCATTGTCACTCCTTTGAACTGAAAAAGTAGGGTGTTGGGTTTCCATAAGCGAAACTCCTACAAGAGATGAAGCAATGTCAGTTGATTCTAATAACATCTCAATTGCAGAATCGATATTGAGGGCATCTGTTAAGGGTGATGTAGGCTCTAAAAGCAATACATAATCATAGTCATCATTATTTGCTGATAAGTAATCAAGAGCATGAATGATCACATCTATGGATGATGCGTTATCAGAGGCTAAGAAATCTGGACGGAGGAATGGAATAGTGGCTCCATAGGTTTTTCCAATATTTGCATATTCTCTGCTGTCAGTTGAAAGAATTATTTTATCGACATACTGAGATTCTGATGCGGCAATAATAGGAAATGCTAAAAGAGGTTTTCCATTAAGCTTTTTGATATTTTTATTAGGAAGCCCTTTGGACCCAGATCTAGCTGTCACAATAGTCAATATTCGCTTATTATTGTACATTTTAGATACCCCTACTTGAAGATTGAGCATGGTTTGATCTCAAACTTTGTTTAATGCGATCCAAAAATTTGGTTAATATGAATATTAGCAGTGAACTGTGGATGCCATTCTTTTTTTGAGCTGCCCTGATCTCTAAATTTTGTTTAATTATACTTTTTAAATTTCCTCCAGTAGCACCTCCAGAGCGCATCAGTACCCATGGCTCATCAATATATACACTTTTAATTTTGTTAACATAAAAAACCCTTAACAGAAAATCATGATCAGCGACTAGCTTAAAGTTAGTGTCAAAATTCCCAAATCTCTCATAAACATCACGTCGGAGGAAGACTGTAGGATGTGCTGGGATTGAGCCCCTCTTGTAATCACTATCTTTAAAATCCCAAGACTTCCATAAACGTTTAACAATCTTAGTATCAACAGGATTAACATAAATAAGATTTGCATGACATGCTTCAATTGATGGATCTTTAAAAACTCTCATTACTTTGTGAATGATGTCATTAGAGAAATAGAAATCATCTGAATTAATGAAACCAATAATTTCTCCAGTGGAAAGTGATAAACCTTTATTATATGCATCATAAAGTCCGTTATCTTTTTCTGAAATGGATTTTACAACCCTTTCACCATATTGACCGACAAGTGCCATAGTAGAGTCAGTTGACCCTCCATCAACAACAATATGCTCAATGTTACTATATGTCTGTTTACTTACTGATTTTAAAGTATCAATCACGGTAGAAGCACTGTTAAAGCAAGCAGTAATCAAGGATATTTTTTTCATTATTCTTGTTTAATTTCGTATAAATGGCCTGACTGATTTTCCATAAGAATCACCTTTTTGATCCTTATCAGATAAGTAAAACGGTTGAAGTCCCAATGTCTCTTTAATAATACTGTCTGCTCTAAAAACCTCTTCTAATGATTCATTGTATGCACCATCACAGAAGTACTCAAATACAACATCCTCAAGAGCATAAAAGCCATGTGCAAGATTGCTTTCAATTAAGACCCAATCATCCTCACTGCTTAATTCTGTGTACCATATAATTTCATCTCTATCTTCTGGGTCTGTTACAAAGTCGATGATCTTTCCAGATATAATTCTAATAATTTTTATCTGTTCAGCTGGTGCATTTTGTTTATGAAGTCCTCGAAAAACGCCTTTTTTTGAGTTTGATCTCTTTAAAACTGCTGAACAAGATTCATACAATACATCCATTGAACCCCTGCTATCAGAAAAAGTATTGGTCAACTCATTTAATCTAGGGAAAAGTGATTTACTACTCATCGGACATGCCTTTCAAATAAGCTAATTGTTTAGCCTGTTTTAAGTCGTTATCAACCATTTCAATTGCCATTTCCTCAACTGATATTTCAGGCTCCCACCCTAAGATTTTCTTAGCTTTTGATGCATCACCAAGCAATGTTTCAACTTCTGTAGGACGAAAATATTCACTATCAACTCTAATTATTGTTTGGCCATCTTTAATTCCAGGACAGGACTTTTTATTTACATTTTTGGCAATGCCAACCTCCTCTATTCCATCTCCTGACCATTCAATATCTATACCAAGATGATTTGCACATATTTCAACAAATGATCTAACGCTTATTTGTTTTCCTGAAGCAATAACAAAATCTTGAGGTTTGTCTTGCTGAAGCATCATCCATTGCATTCTGACATAATCCTTTGCATGCCCCCAGTCACGCAAAGCATTTAAATTTCCTAGATAAAGACATTTCTCGATGCCTTGAGAAATATTAGCAATACCTCTGGAAATTTTTCGTGTTACAAAAGTTTCTCCACGACGCATAGACTCATGATTAAAAAGAATTCCATTACATGCAAAAATTCCATAAGCTTCTCTATGATTTACTACGGTCCAATAAGCAAAAAGTTTTGCAACAGCATAAGGACTTCTTGGATAAAAAGGTGTATTTTCTGTTTGCGGCACTTCTTGAACTAATCCATAAAGCTCAGAAGTTGACGCCTGATAGAATCTTGTGGTTTTTTCAAGATTAAGAAGCCTTATTGCTTCAAGTAATCTTAAAGCACCAATAGCATCAACATCTGCTGTATATTCAGGAGAGTCAAAACTTACAGCAACATGGCTCTGGGCGCCAAGATTATAAATTTCATCAGGTTGTATTTCTTTAATGATCCTTACCAAGTTACTTGTATCAGTTAAGTCGCCATAATGCATAAAAAAACGGCTTTCTTTGTCATGCGGATCTTTGTATATATGATCTACTCTTTGAGTATTAAAAGAGCTAGAGCGACGCTTTATTCCATGAACAATGTAACCTTTTTCCAGAAGAAATTCGGCTAGATATGAACCATCCTGACCAGTAATTCCAGTAATTAAAGCTTTTTTCATTTAAATACTCACCATATATATTTTAACTTAAGTAAATTTTAATCAAGAATCCCTTTTAAATGCTTTATTAACCCAAACTTTAAGATTTTTTTTCTAAAAAATAATGTTTTGAGAGAACAAATATAATACCCAGTAATAATCCAATAAACATGCTTACAAAAAAGATTGAAGCTCTATTAGGTTCGGACTTCTCCTCCATAACTGCAGGTGCATCAATATATTCAAAAACATAAGATTGATTTACCTCAATTAAAGTTAATTTTTGCGTCTTTTCTTGTAACAGCTCAGCAATGACCCTCTTAATCTCAGATAAATCAGTCCTCGCTATTTGCTGATTAAGGAAAATAACAGCTTTTTCTGACTCTAGCTTATCTTTTTGTCTATAAAATGAATTCACCTCATTAACAATTAATTCCAACCATAATTTAGCTACATATGGAGACTGGTGTTTGATTGTTAAGGTAATAAAACCGGTTTTATTATCTTCTTTTAAGCTAAAGTGTTCCTCTAAAAACTTTTTATAACTTTCTTGAACGCTTGGGATTTGTTTTTGTGGGTAGGAATAGTCTCTTACCCAGGTATTATTATTCTTATTATAAATATTATCATCATAGACTAGAGCATTTGTTTCTGAGCTCCAAGACTTCACTGCAAATAAATCTGGTAGAAAAATATTTGGCATTATATTGTTTTCAAAGAAACTAAGAGAGCTAAGTTTTGGTATTGCTTTAGATGAATTATTCTCGCCACCTAAAGATGGAACAGTTATTCCAGCTAATCCTGCGATGCCACTAACGCCACCTGGGATTCCTGAATCAATATTTTCTACAGCAACCAATATTGCTTTAGATTTATATATATTAGGCAAAGAAAGACTATAAAGGAGTCCAATGATTGATGTAAGTGTTAAAAGAAAAATGATAGTCCATTTTGCTTCAAATATAACGCCTAAAAGTTCCTTAAGCTTTATCTCATCATCTAGATCAGAAGAGACCTCAACATTTTCAAATTCTTGCATAAAAAATCTATTTTATAATGAAACTAATTTTACATTATTCTCAGTTAATTAGTTATCTTACTTATATTTAATGGTGCCCGAGGCCGGACTTGAACCGGCACGATATTACTATCGAGGGATTTTAAATCCCTTGTGTCTACCAATTCCACCACTCGGGCATAATGTTTTAGAAGTCTCTCCTTTAAATTTAAAAT
>MDTD01141537.1_pt1 | contig 26915 bp, 26 predicted proteins | sample 811221 | NCBI WGS metagenome assembly MDTD01 (sample SAMN05326646, study PRJNA326480) | marine metagenome | isolation source: seawater | place: Pacific Ocean: South West | collected 2011 | reverse complement strand
ATCTCTCTACCTCTAAATCGGACGCTTATTTTAGTCTTATCTCCTCCAAGAATAAAGCTTTTAATCTTTTTTAATTTAATATTATAGTCACCAACATCTGTAGATGGTCTAAATTTTATTTCTTTAAGAGTATTTCTTTTAACTTTTACTTTTGCTGAGGATGTACTTTTCTTTTTATTAAAAACATATTTCCCATAGTCCAATAATTTACAAACTACTGGATTAGAATCAGATGATGAGACTTGCACTAAATCAAGCGATGCCTTATTTGCGGCTTCCATGGCATCATTGATAGAAACAATTCCTTGCTTGTTGCCATCTTGATCAATAAGCATCACTTCCTCAGCACGAATCCTCTGATTAATTGGAGTATTATTTTTTTTTGTTATAGCTATGAGACTGCCCTATTAGATATTTTAAAACCGATGATTTCACACATACATCAATAAAGACATTATCTTGAAGAAGGTTTAGAGAATAAATTCATATTAAAAGCAGAATTTTAAACTAATTGGTGTAATTCGCAAATATTTTCTTTGAAGACTATGGTTGAAGAATAAATGTTTGCCAGCTATCACCATCTAGAGAAAATGCTCTTCTTTTATTTAATCTTGATTCATGCCCTTCCCAGAATTCAAAATAGTAAGGAGTAAAAGAATATCCTCCCCAATAAGGAGGTCTTTTTGATAATAGGCTTTCGTCATTAATTGCTTCTTCAAAATTATTTATTACGCTTTGATAAGAATCAATGATTTTTGATTGGTTTGAGCTTATAGCAAGAGCATTTTTTTGCTTGGACCTTCTGCTGAAATGTTCATCAGAAAAATCATCTGCTGTTTTTCTTATTTTAGCTTTCATTCTTATCTGAACATTAATTGATGCCCAATAAATTAAAATTGAAATCTGATTATGAGAAGAAAAATCTTTTGATTTATTAGAATGATAATTGGAAAAGAAAATCCATTCGTCATCTATTACATATTTTAAATTGACATATCTCGAGTCAACCTCATTATTTGAAGAATTGAATGAACTTATGGAGATGGCTTCTGGAAGAAATTGTTTATTGTGAATAGCATCATCATAATATTTAATAAATATGTTATAGGGATCTGAATTATTTATGTCTATTAACTGAATCATTTATTTTATTTTAGAATATAAAATCTGTTATTTAGTCTAAATTGTTAGGTTTAGAAGGTAAATCTTTAAAAAAGTAATTATAAATACTACTTTTTGGAAATAAAATTACCCAAGCAGTAATCAAGATGCACTTCAAATAATTTATAAAATTATTATTATCAACGTACCACATTTCAAGATCGCTCTTATATGGAATTATTTCATTTTTGTAAAATTCAAGAGGGTCCTTCTTATTTTCTAAGAACTTTTCTTCATCGCGAAAAATAATCGATCCAATGCCAGTAAGGCCTGGTCTAATAGTGTTTAATTTATTTTGAGCTTCCTTAGAATATTCTGCATAAGTATTTGGCACCATGGGTCTTGGCCCAACAATACTCATATTCCCAATAACAATATTCCATAATTGCGGAAGTTCATTAAGTTTTGATTTTCTTAAAAATTTTCCTACTGGAAGGACTCTTGAATCATCTCTTAAAGTTAATTCACCTGCGCCCATATTTGGGCTATTCTTGAGCATTGTTGCAAACTTTATTAGATAAAATTTTCTTCCATTAATGCCAATTCTCTCTTGTAAATAAAAAATTTCACCTTCCCCTGTCAGCTTCAACAATATGGCAATAGGAAACAATAAAGGGCTTAAAATTACTAATGCAAAAGCTGAAATAATAAAATCACATACCCTCTGCATGCACTAATCTCTTTTGGATTGAAAAATTTCAGGTGGTTCAAATCCTCCTGATGGAGGAGCTTTGCCCGATTCAAAGAATTCTTTATACCATTCCACTGTAAGCTGAACTGAATCCTTCCATTTAAATTTTGGTAGATAGTTAAAATCAGCTTTTGCTTTAGAAATATCTGGGCAGCGTCTTGAAACAGATCCAGGATAAGTAATTGCATTCTCATAGACTCCATCATAATTAAGGAGTTTGCCAATATATTTAGTTAATTCTTCCATACTTATTTCCTCTTGATTTCCGATATGATAAATCTCTCCTTTCGAGTTTGAGTTTTCCATTGCGCCAATAGTTCCTTTAACTGCATCATCTATAAAGCAAAAAGCTCTCGTTTGATCATGACCATAAATTTTTATAGGGCCATTATCCTGTTTTATAAATCGCTCAACAATATGTGGAATAGCATGACCAAAACCCATTTCGGGGCCAATTATATTTTGATATCTAACAACTACACTTTCGAAATCTAATTCGTTGGCTGAATGAATGAAAGCCGATTCTCCATGCATTTTTGTCATCGCATAAGTCCATCTTGGGTGATTAATATCTGAAATGCTTAATGGGATTGATTCATCAGTCGGAATTTTTGCATCAAAAAGATCAGATGTGCCAGCATAATTTTCACTGGAAGACGAGAATAAGATACGTTTTACTGGATTTCTTGAAACCCAATCTAAAGTATTCATGGTTAACATTGTATTAATTCTTATCACATCATGAGGGTTTTTTAATGTTCTATTTACTCCAACTACAGCAGCAAGCATATAAATTTCCTCAAATTTCTTATTTAAGTGGTTAAATGATTTTCTATCTGAAAAATCATCAATTATGACTTCAAATCTATCAGCTTTATCTGGATCATCTTTTATAGATTCAAAGTTTGATCCAGATTTTATATCAGCAACAGTTATATTGCAGTCTCCTCTGTCGATAAGAAACTGAACTATATTTCGCCCTATAAATCCTCCGCCACCTAAAACTAATACTTCTTTCATATTTTTTAAATCTTTATATATCCCCTCGACCAAGAACAGATAAAATATGTTTATTACCTAAATCTTTTAAATGCGTATTGTCTAATATGCCAACAGTATCATAAATACTAGTTCTTTTTAGCTTCATTAGTTTTGAAATTATTTTCTTTGATGAATAAATGGTGTGGCCGGTTGAAATAATTATTAGATCTGGATCATCTTTAAAAACTCTATCAATGTCTTTTTCAACCTCACATTTTTGCTCTTCCCAGAAGGAAACATATGGATCATGAAGCTTTATGATAGCTCCTTCATTTTTAACCATATTTACTAATGGTTCTACGGGAGTAAATCTTGTATCGCCAACGTCTCCTCTGTAAGAAATTCCTAAAAAAACAACTTTCTTATTTTCTAAACTTCCAAAAACATCTATCAATCTTTTAAAAGCATAAGAAGGCATTCTATCGTTAACGGAAACACTATTAATGCTCATTCCAAGATCTACATCAGACCCAAAAAAAGATCTTCTTGCCCAACTTGCTAATAATGGGTCCTTTGTAAGACAATAACCGCCTACACCGACACCGGGATACATCAGATTAGAATGAGTTTTTCTTACCCTAATTGCATCTATAATTGAATATAAATCTACTCCAGCTTCTTCAGCAAAACGTGACCATTCGACTGCGAACGCAATATTTGTTGCACGATAAGAGTTTTCAAGAACTTTTGCCATTTCAGTTGCATTTGTATGGTCAAGCCTTGTTAAGTTACAGACCTTTGTATCAATAATGGTTTCTAAAAAGAATTTAATCCTATCTGCGCTATTGTCATCAATTCCTGCATAAACTCTGGGATATGATCTTATGGAATCGATGTATTCCGGTCCAGGCATCACTCTCTCATATGAGTGCCCTAAGCCAAGATTCTCAGTTGTTAGATTTCTTCTTTTTAATTCATCCTCAAGTACAGGTTTTACTATCTTTGAGCAGGTTCCTGGTGGAACCGTTGTTTCTACCAAGACTAATACATCCTCTTTACAATTTTTTCCGATTGAAGAAATAGCATTTTTAAAGCCTGTTAAATCAACATCAAAACTATTTAGAGCATAATCATCAGATGCTTTCTTTTGAACATCTAAATTAATATCAACAATAATAATATCTGCATAACTATAAGAAATTGGATCATAAGTAGCATAAAAATTACCCTTTGATTTAGCTTCCTTAAATAATAAGTCAATTTTTGGGTCCTCAGCTATAAGTGGGAATTTGCCCTCATTTATTGATTGAATTTTCCAAAATGTTTCTTCATTTGGTAAATCTACTCCGATTACGGCATACTCTTCTGTAAATGCATTTGCACAAACAAGGGACATAACTGCTCCAACAAAGCCAAGCCCTTGGACCACTACGACTTTCTTGCCTGCATTTTGTGACAAAAACATTTCGATGGATGCTTGGTCATCTAATTTTTTTGGTATCTCATGGGTTTCTTGAGTTAAGGGGTTTTTTGAAATTTTCATTATTTGTATCTAACCAATTTAATTTCTTAGCTCGCTATTAAAAACTCAAAACTTGAATTACTACCATTTAATGCATTCCAATGAAAAAATAGAATTTAGGGTCATATTATATATTTAATTCGTTTCTTTTATAGACTCTAAATATATCTTTGACACAATAGACTGATCAAATTCTTTTTCCATTTTAATTCTTCCATTAAGACCCATTTCTTTTCGTTCCTTAAAAGGTAATAAAATCATTTTTTTGATTTTTTTTGCTAGATCTATTGAATTTTTAGACTCACACAGAAAACCATTGAACCCATCCTCAACTACCTCTCTGCAGCCTGGCACATTTGATGTAATTATTGGTCTACACATGGATGCTGCTTCTAATAAGACTCTTGAAGTTCCTTCTCGATAGGAAGGCAAAACAATACATGATGAATCTTTAATAAATTTAGCTACATTATCTGTTTCACCTAGGTATCTAATAGTTCCATCTTTAACCCACTCATTCATTTTTTTTTCAGATATTGCAGTTCTGTTCTCTACATTTAAAGGCCCAATTAGTTGAAAGATTACTTTTGAATAAGAACGCTTAATTATTTTTGCTGCTTCAACAAATTCTTTGATGCCTTTATCCCAAATCATTCTGGAAACTAAAGTAAATACCATAGGATTTTTATCCATAAGTTCAGTTTTTGGAAATCTTGATAAATCAATGCCAGATCCTGGTACCATTTTTATAGCATTTGGATTTACAAGCTTTTCAACTAAGAAAATATCTCTATCATCGATATTTTGAAAAAAAACAACTTCTGATTTTTTTAATGCTCCTTTATATAGAACCTTAACTAATCTCGTAATCCATGATTTTGATGTAAATGCTGTTCCTAAGCCAGTAATCATTGGGTAAGATTTTCTTCTTAATATTCTTCCAACTAGAGATCCGTAAATTACCGGCTTTATCGTAAATAAAAATAGAAAATTTGGTTTTAGTTTGTAAATGCTTATCAATAAATGGAAAAAAGTTATTAAATCTAAAAATGGATTAATTCCTTTTCTAGAGATAAATAGCGGCAAAATCATATCAACTTCATTTGATATTTTTTTTTCATATCCATCAAACTGAGTTATAACCGCAACCTTATAATCATTTCTCTTTAATTCCTTAATTAACCCCATCCTAAAATTAAAAACAGTCCAAGCATAGTTAGAACAAATAAGTACTGTTTTTTGATTATTTTTCATCTTTTTATGATCTATTTATTTTCATCAAGCCAAGCTTGGAACATTAATATTGACCATAATTGATATTGCCAATTTCTGAGGCCTTGCAAGTGCTCATGCCACATATGTCTTACCACCTTTGGATAGAAAAAACCTTCTGATTCAAGCCTTTTTTCGTCTAGTAAATTCTCTGCCCATTCTAGCAATGGGCCTTGAAGCCATTCACCTACCGGGACTCCGAATCCTTGCTTTGGTCTTTCAATAAGATTTTTTGGAACATGCTTATATAAAACTTTCCTCAAAGCCCACTTACCAACTCCATTTCTAAGTTTCATTTTCTGAGGGATTCTCCATGCAAACTCAAATACATTATGATCTAGGAACGGAACTCTTGTTTCTAAAGATACCGCCATTGCAGCTCTATCTACTTTAGTTAGAATATCATCTGGAAGATATGTAATGGAATCTATCGCCATCATTTTTTGGATTGGATTTATCTTCATTGGTATATTAATTGAAGATGAAAAAAAATTATTAGCTTCTTCACCATCAATAACTACTGAGGAAGGGTCATTAAATATAGATACTAGCCTTAAATATAAGTCATCCACATTTTTAGAATCGATTATCTTGTATCCTTTCTGAATTTTGTCATTTAATCTAAGCATATTAAATCGATTAAATGTAATAGTATCTAGCATCTTAAAGGAGGAATTCCATAATCGCGAAGGAACCTTATCAAAAGAGCTAACGATTCTTTTTCTTATTGAAATTGGGAATTTACTAATGAGATTCCAATATTTATCTGTAATGGTGTATCGATTATATCCACAAAATAATTCATCGCCTCCATCCCCGGAAAGACTTACAGTTACATTTTTTCGCGCAAGTGATGATACTAAAAAAGTTGGTATCTGAGATGAATCTGAAAAAGGTTCGGAATAATTCTTTGGCATTAAAGGAATTGTATTAAGAGCATCTTGGGAACTTAAATAAAGTTCAGTATGCTCAGTACCAAGATGAGCTGCTACTTCTTTAGCAAAAATAGCTTCATTATAATTTTGCTCATTAAATCCAATTGTAAAAGTTTGAACAGGTCTATTAGATATATATTGCATAAGGGAAACTACTGCAGAAGAATCAATGCCTCCAGAAAGAAAAGCACCAATAGGCACATCAGAAATCATTTGATTTGATATAGACTTTGTAAGCACTTCCTCTAATTTATTTACAATTTCTTCATCATCACCGGTTAAAGGATCTTTAATTCCATTAGCAACAGCCTCGAAGGCATCCCAATAAGTACCTTTTGTCAGTTTTCCATCTTTTAATGATAAAGCGAGAAAAGTGCCTGGCTCTAATTTTGAGATTCCCTCATAAATTGAATGAGGTGTTGGTATATAGCAAAATCGCATATAGAGAGTTAGTGCGCTTCTGCTTATATTTTTCTCAAATTGAGGATGCTCACTAATTGCTTTTAATTCTGAAGCAAATATAAATGCTTTTTGTCCGCCTTTATTTTGCCAACCATAATAAAGTGGTTTTTCTCCAAGCCTATCTCTAACTAATACTAATTCCTTATTTTTTTTATCCCAAACGGCGATTGCAAACATGCCAATCAATAAAGAGAGAGTATCTCTTACTCCCCATATTTCAAAGCACGCTAGAAGAGTTTCAGTATCTGATGAACCTCTCCATTTGTGGTTAGGTTTTCTTCTAAGAATTTCATTTCGTAGGCTTAAATGATTATAAATTTCGCCATTATATGTAAGAACGAACCTTTCAGATTCACTCTTCATAGGTTGATGCCCAGACTCTGATAGATCTAAAATAGCCAGTCTTCGATGGGCAAAGCCAATTTTTTGGCTATCGTCTTGCCAAAATCCAAAACTGTCAGGACCTCTACTAAATAGATTGTCAGACATATTTTTAAGAATACGCTGTGTTTCATTTTTATTATCGAATGTGCTGCCTTTTACGAATCCAGCAATACCACACATCAGCTATCTCTTTTTGTATTTTGCATTAGGATCACAATCTTTTATCAGCACCATCAAAAAAACCTTTAATATCATAAATAACTTGGTTTTCTGTTTTTTGTATTTTAATATCCTTAAAAGATTTGTGGGCTACTGCAAAGATGATTGATTCATAATTAGAAAATTTAGGGAGCTCTTTATTATCAAGAATCTGGATGCCATACTCAGACATGACTTCATTTGAATCAACCCAAGGATCATAAATATCTATAGAACAACCATATTCTTGTAATTCAAAAAATAAATCACTTACTTTAGAGTTTCGGATATCAGGACAATCCTCTTTAAAGGAGAAACCCATAATGAGAACTTTGCTTTCTTTTAAATGTTTTTCATTGGCTGTCATCAATTTGATAACTTGGCTGGCAACAAAAGAGCTCATGTTATCATTAAGCCTTCTTCCTGCGAGAATTACTTCAGGATTATAACCAAGCTCCTGCGCTTTATGGGTTAGGTAATATGGATCAACTCCTATACAATGACCGCCAACTAGACCTGGGTAAAAAGGTAAGAAATTCCATTTGGTTTGTGCCGCTTTTAATACTGATAATGTATCTATATTGAGCTCATTAAAAATAATTGATAACTCATTAACAAAAGCTATATTTATATCCCTTTGGCAATTTTCAATTACCTTCGCAGCTTCTGCTACTTTAATGGATGGAGCTAAGTATGTTCCGGCATTGATAATCTTTTTATACAAAGTATCGATAATTTTAGCAGTTTGAGGCGTTGAGCCAGAAGTTATCTTAACAATCTCACTGACGGTATGCTCTTTATCTCCAGGATTTATTCTTTCAGGAGAATAACCACAATAAAAATCCTTATTAAATTCAAGGCCTGATGTATTTTCTAGAATAGGGACACAGTCGTCTTCTGTAGCACCAGGATATACCGTAGATTCATAAATAACTATATCACCCTCCGAAAGAACAGATCCAACTGTTTTAGAGGCTTGAATAAGTGGATTAATATTAGGTTTCTTATTTTTATCAATTGGAGTAGGTACAGTAATGATATAAATATTTGAATCCTCAATATCCTTTAAATTATTGGTGCTATAAAAACCATGATTTTGAATGGCATTCTTTAAATCATCCTTTCCAACCTCAAATGTCTTATCTATACCATTATTTATCTCCTCAACTCTTAATGGTGAAATATCAAAACCTACACATGGAAATTCTCTAGAAAAGGCAGTAGCTAATGGAAGTCCTACATACCCCAATCCAATTACTGTGATCTTAATATTCTTCATACTTTATCTTGGCTCTCATTTTAAACAGAAAAAAAATCTTTGTACCATCTAACAAAATTTTCAACTCCTTCATCAATAGTTATGGATGGTTTATAGTTATGATCATTTTCAAGATCTGAAACGTCAGCGTAAGTAGCTGGAACATCTCCTGGTTGGATTGGTAAAAAGTTCTTTTTAATTTCTATACCAAGAGATTTTTCAATTGCTTTTATGAAATCCATCAACTTTACTGGATTATTGCATCCTATGTTATAAATCTTATAAGGTGCCGAAGATGAAGAAGGATTGGATGATTTACCAGTCCAGCTTGTATCAGGTGATGCTGGATTTTCAATTGTTCTTTCAATTCCTGCAACAATGTCATCAACATAAGTGAAATCCCTCAACATATCTCCATTATTAAATACATCTATAGTTTTTCCTTCAATAGCTGCTTTTGTGAAAATAAACAAAGCCATATCAGGTCTTCCCCATGGTCCATATACTGTAAAAAATCTTAAGCCGGTTGTTTGAATCCCATATAGATGTGAATAAGTATGTGCAAAAAGCTCGTTTGATTTTTTTGATGCTGCATAAAGACTTATTGGGTGATCAACGTTATCTTTTGTTGAAAATGGATAAGATTCATTTAGACCATATACCGATGAGCTTGAGGCATAGCTAAGGTTGCTAATACCAAAATTTCTGCATGCTTCTAGTATATTTGTAAAACCAACAACATTGGATTCAACATAGGCATGTGGATTTTCAATTGAATATCTTACTCCTGCTTGAGCAGCTAAATTACAAACAGCATCTATTTGTAAATTTTTAAAAATCTCGTCTAAATTATCCTTATCTTCTAGGTTTAATTTTATAAAACGATAATTTGAATATTTATTAGAAGTAATTAACTTATTATAGGAAATATCTTCAGTTAGGAAGCCTGCATCTTTTAGTCTTCCATATTTTACGGATATATCGTAATAATCATTTATAGAGTCAAGCCCTATGACATCATATCCTTTTTTAACTAATTTATTTGCTAAGTGAAAACCTATAAAGCCAGCTGTTCCAGTAACTAAAATATTCACTTAAATCCTCTCTAATTTATGTTTATATAAAATTCATAATATTGATCAGTGATAATATCAATATTATATTTTTTTACTAGTTGCAAATTATTTTTTGTGATTTTTTCTAAGGTCTCATTACTTGTGTTAAGTATTGATTTAATTGTTTTTGAAATCTGCTCACTTGAATTAATGTCAACTAAATAATTAGATTTTTCTAATATATCTTCTAAATCTCCAGTTTTTGTTGATAGTATAACCTTCCCATACATTGCAGCCTCCATAATAACGTTTGGGAATGATTCTATATTTGAAGATTGGCATAAAATATCAAAACTATTGAAGATTGCATCTTTAGACTTTTCAAAACCATAAAATTTAATATTTGTTAAATTGATATTTCTTTTTTCTATCATTTTCTTAAGGTTTTTATTTTTTAAAGTCATATGAGTACCAAAGAACTTAAAGTTGGGAAAAACATTTGATTTTTGGAGACTTGCAATTGCATCTAATAAAATATTTAACCCTTTTGTTTTATCAAATCGTGAGACGTTACCAAATACTATTTCATCATTACTCTTGGAAATAAAAGAATTTTCTATAGACGCAGAACTTAAATCATACCCATTCGGTATATACACAAATTTTCTTCGGTTATATAAATGCTTTGATTTAAAATTAATTGCCCTTTGTGAATTGGAAATAATTTTTTTTGGAATTATCCAAGATAGCAGACCAACTGCCTTAAGATAAGTTAAGTTATGGTATGCAGGCCTAACTGATCTAACATTCCAAATAATAGTTTTTATGTTGGCAAGCTTTGCAGCAATACCTCCAATTATGTCTGCCTCATACATCCAGGTTTGAACAATATCTGGTTTAGCTAATCTCAAAATCTTGTTTAATTTCTGTATCCTCATTAAAGAGTTTGTAGCTTCTAAAAAACTAATCTTTATTCCAAGATTTGTGAATTCTTTTACAAATTCTTCATCATTATTATTTCTTAATACTATGATTTCTGTTCTAAGATCATATCTCTCTTCAAAATTACTTATAAGTCTAAACAACATCTGTTCTGCCCCACTTGGCTGAAGGTTATTTATGATATGGATTACTTTTTTCATGTATATTTTTGACAGATTTTATGGTCAGAATATTTTCGTTTTTTAATGCAGCAGATAGTATAAGAGGAAAAAATGGATAAAAAATAGAAAATTTTGAAAGCAAAATTATTAACAAACTTAATCTACTAAATTTATCAGAAGAGAAAAACCAATAAGAAAAAAAAGCAAAAATTATCAGAGTGCCTATTAATCCTGAGAAATGGAAAAGGTAAATCACCAATCCAACATCATTGATTGCATAAGAAAATTCAAATCCTGGAAGTTTAGAAAACAGATTTGCCCCAAATAGGAAGTTTTCACCAGAATAGATAAAGTATTCATAAGCTTTTTGAATAAATTCAATCCTAAAACTGCTTCCTTCAGGGAGAAGACTATTTTCGCTTGCAACCAATCTGTACTGAATATAGCCTGAAACAATAACTAAAATACTTACTAAGATCATTATTTGGCTAAGTTTTACTTTGCTTGATATTCTTAGTCCAAAAATCATCATTGCAAATATAATTCCATATAAGCTAAAAGATAAAAATAGGGATAATATGCACAAATACCAAAACGTATTTTCACCAGGATCTATCATTGAATATCTTGTATAAATGCTGAGCACTGGAGCAATAAATAAAGCATATGTTCCTGGCTCACTGAATAAACCAGATGGTCTTATAAAAGAGCCAACGAAGAATTGAAAAGTCCCGCCTATCACTCTTTGAGACTCGCCCGTTATTGGTTCAATAAAATCAATGTGGTAACCAAACAAATAAAAAACAAAGAACTGTAAATAAAAGCAAAAAATATGAACAAGTAAAAAAGTTTTAATTAATGTTTTTAGATGAACAATATTTATTAGCAGAGCAGCAAGAAATGCTGCATAGATAACGATAATAAACCCTAAAACTCTTGATAGTTCTGTGCCTGGATCATTTATTAAAAAAGAAATTGCGCTATATATAAATAATATAATTAAAAATAGAAAAACGCTTAAATTGCTAATTGATAATTTGAGATCTTCATAAAAAAAAAGAATTATTAAAACAATACTTATTAATAACAGACCCATTAAGGAAATTGCAGGTGCGCTTATTTGGTAAAAATAATGGGTCTGAAGTGATACTAAAATAAATAGAAATCCAAAAATCTTACTTAGGTTTAATCTAATCATTATTTTTCATGAATATTTAGATGCCCAGCCAAAAATTCTGAACCATTAAACCTCTCTTGATCTATGCTCAACATCATTTTATATAACTGATGTGCCCTAGTTTCGATACTATGTAAAGAAAACATCATTTCTCTTCCATTATCTGCGACCTTTTGGAAAATATTGCTTTTATCATTAATGATTTCATATAGTTTTTTATCAAGATCTTCTAAACTAACAAATATACAATTGTCTTTATTCTCAAAACCTAAATGTTTTAAGGGCTCTAAAGGCTCGCATAATAATAATGACCCCCTTGCAGGTATCTCATAAAACTTTCTAATTGTATACATTAATGCGCTCCCGCATGTAAAACATGTCTTTGAATCATTTATACCTTTTGAATAAGAATCTTGGTAATACCTTAAAATTGTTTTACTCTTAGTTATCTGCATTAATCTTGAAATTATCTTTCTTCTTAAGCCTGAAGATTTCTTTCCAATTTTAAAGGCATAATTACTAAGTTTTAATTCCCTGCTTGCAATTTTCCTTGAGTGATACTCAACTCCTGGTATTGAGATGTCATATTTCCTTTTAATAAATCTTTTGGAACAGAATTCATTCTTATCTAAAGCAGTATGATATGAAATTACTTTCTTTTTTGTTGAGGGAAGAGAAATAAATTTAAACCAATTATCGTTTACCTTATCATTAAAATCCTCAAAAATAAGGTTCTCTAATTCATTTGATTGATACCAAAACTTATGATCCTTTGTTATTAAATAACATTTACTTTTTTCAAGTAATTCAATATTTTTAATTGAGATATTGTAAGGATCGAAATTACAAAAAAATAGTTTTTTAATTTTCTGATTATGATTATTTACAAAATAATCTTTAATGTCTTCTAAAAAGGCAGAGCATATACCAAGGTCAACTTCCAAAGTGCTGTTTTTAAATGCTTTTAAGGGGTCTTTTTCGTCCCACATTATGCACATATGCTCTGTAACAATAAAATCAAAGCCTTTATTGTTATCAATAAAATTAGTAATGCCTTTATCCAAAACCTCTTTATCTGTAAATCCCGGCCCATACTTAGTTAGCCTGGAAGATTTCTGTAAAACTTTTAAGAAATTTGCATTATTGGGATTATGATAATGCCTGTAAACGTCTACATAGAGTACTTTAAAAACTTTATTCATGCTTATATAAAATAAAGTATATAGTTTTCAAGAAATATAGTATCAAGACTATTAAATTAAGAAGATAAAAGAAAATGAGCTCAGAGATATTTGGATCGGTAAATTTTTGAACTAAAACAGTAGATATAAAAAAAATGAGAAAAGCAGGAATTAATAAAAGTTTTACAAAATTAGCTACGATAGATTGCTCCATATCATGCAAGCATTTAAAAAATAGGAATACGAAAAAGATAGCATTTAATATTGATAAAATAATTACAGTTGAGTAAAGACTCTTTGTGAATAAGAAAATAGGTAATATTGGGATATAAACAAAAATAAAAATTAAATAATAGTTTTTAAGTTTATATTCAATAAGTGATGCAAAAAAGTAATTTGATGTAAGTGGTCTCATACCCGAAAAAAGAGCAAAGAAAGCTAGCGCCGATAGATAGGATGAAAACTCTAACCCTAAGCCATCACCTCCCAAATAGATCTTTAGAATGTCATCTGCATAAAAAAAGATTAATGATGTTAAAGGCATCAACATAATCACAAGTATCGATGATCCAAACTTAAAATTTTTAAATAAAAGTTCTGTATCCTTGGAAACTTTTGACATTCTTGGGAAAAATGAGGTCGCTATGGGGTATCCTAAAGAGACAATACCGGCTACGATCATTGCAATAACGCCATATTTTCCAAAATCTTCCAATGAAAGATAACTGCTAAACAATATTTTATCGTACTGTGAAATTAGTAAAGCCAAAACAGTTATAAAGCCTATATTTATAGACGTTTTAATTTCAGGTAAAAATACTCTTAAAGAAAATTTACCACTCAGATTTTTGTATCCAGTTTCTCTATCAGCAAATATTCTTATGAATATAAACTCTAAAAAAGATATTAAGCATTGGATTAGAAAAAATAAAATTATATCTGAGTAATATGCTGCAATTGAAAGAGCTATTACAATTCTTGAAAACGAAAATAAAAACAAAAAGATATTTACGAATACGTGCCTTTCCAATCCCAAAAATACTGCTACAAAAGTATTAATCGGGAGTCTTATTGCTGAATTTATAAAAATAATTACTACACAGATATATAAAAAAGAGGAAGAATATATTGAAGTATTAAGGAAAATATCTTGGATAAAATATCCAAATAACAATCCTACAGAGGCTATTAATCCAAAGCAGATCAAAAAAAATGATTCATAGTTGTTTATTAATGTCGCAATGTTTTCATTTTGTTTAATATTATTTGAGTTTTTAGCGATTGTTCTATTAAGTGAGATCGAAAAACCCATATCTATTAGGCTTGTAGTCGCCAAAATTATATTTGCAAAAGCAATAATTCCATATGCTTCGAAACCTAATTGATTAATTATAAGAGGTGTAAAAATGATCGAGAGAATTACAGCAGAAGATCTTCCTAAAAGATTTGCAAGAATATTTTTAATCAAAGCTTATTGAATTATTCATAATATTTTAAAGGCATTTCATGTAGCTTATTTGGATGTTGCTTAAGTATCTCTTTATTTCTTTTCTTAAAATAATTGTCCAGCTGAGGTCTAAAATTTGCTATGAAATCCCAGTCATAATAATAGATTTTATCTATTATCTCTTTTGTGATGTATCTCCATGACGTTTTCATCTTGAATTTTTCGATCAGACTAAGGCTATCAGGATAATTTTTTGATCTTACTTCCTCATTATCTCTTAAAAAATTATCGCTCCAGTATGGTTCTTTAGGAAGAGCAGATAATTCTTCTTTTCCAGCAGGGATACTTTTTTTCCCAAAAAATCTTATTGGCCTATGGCAAAAAAATCTATGAAGAAAAAGGATTCTCAAGAATCGATATCTAAATAAAGAGATATTTATTGAAAATGCGGAATATCCTCTATTAGGTATCTTATCCCCTTCATCAGTAACTGTTACATTTTCAACATCAAGTATTTTCTCTATTTTTTTAATTTCTTGAAACTTATCCTCCTTAAAATTTTCATAAAATAAAACATTTACTTTGTCTTTAGCAAAAATCTTGAACAAGTCATTGAGGATCCGTTCGTAGTTTAAATCTGTGTAATTAGGATTAACGAAATCATTTTCATAATCTCTCTCGAATGCAAATTCTTTAAATGACTGAAAATGGTGTTCATGTATTGATTCTCTGTAACATGAAACAATCCAGTCTGTTTGAAACCTAAACGAAACGATTATTTCTGGATTTTTAAAAGCTTTATTAAGTTTTTTAAATCCATTTGAGCTTGAGTAACCCTTGCTTTCATAAAAAGAAAATAAGTCTCCTGACATAATTTCTTTAGAAATTAACAATTGTTTATATCCTTTTTTTTCATAATGAGATATTTTTTTCTGGATAAGTGATATGACTTCGATAGAATCTTTTTCGTCTGCTTTCATCAAGTCAAGCACAAGCTGACTCAAATCATCTGGATTATAGATAAAACCTTTTTTTTTAATATTTGGAAAATACTTGTGTTGAAAAAACTTGGTTCCGGTTTTATGAGAACCTATATGTAAGAATGTATTTAACAATTTTTGCTCCTCTTAAAGAATTTAGAATATAACTTCAACTAGAATTATGCTTATTTGAAGATAAAATTAATCCATAAGTAAGATAGGTTAGATATAGAAATAGCCCAAAGAAGAAACCAATCATTGCGTAAATAATCTTTTTAGGGCTTGATGGTGCCTCTGGAACTAAAGGATAGTCTAAAAATTTGAGTGGTTTATTATTTTCTGGAGCAAATAACAAAAGGCTTTTATATTCGTCTTCAAGCATCTTATTAAGAAAGAATTTAACCTGCTCTTTATTGCTGGTCTCAAGCTTTTCATTTATATAATCAATTCTACTTTGGGTCTGGGCAACTTTTTCATCGCCTACAATTAAGTTTAGTTTATCGACAATGTCATAAATAAAGTTTGATGAGAAATTGGGTGAGGGATGGCTAAATGAAATCTCAACAAGTCCAGAATCTTTTTCAATATTTATATTCAATCTATTTTTATAAAATCTTCTGTAAACTCCCTGCTTTGATATGGCCCTATTACCATTTTTTCTTACTATCCATTTATTTTTTTCTATTTCATATAAGTTATCATCATAAAAGAATGTGCCTGTTAATGTGTCAACTGATGAGACAGCTCCTAAAGTAACTTCAAGATTATTATCTTTTATAAGATCTTCATAAAAGGTAAAAGTGGAAAGTCTTTTAACTAGCTCAAGAGTATCTCTGTCATTAGAAGAACCAAAAACGGGTATTGAGGAAAATAAACCTGCGCCCGAACTACTTGTTCTTGATTGACTGTCTATGGAAAAATCAACTTTTAAAATTGATGTTGAAGTATAGATATTTGGTAATGAAGAAGCATAGAAATAAAAGATAACAGCTGTAAAAAAAGATGCTAATGACAGCTTAATCCAGTTTTTAAGAATATGATTCAATAAATCTTTCAGATTTATCACTTTTATTTCGGTAGACATTCTTTATTATAAACCGGCCACAGGCCAAAATCTCATTTCAAGAGATATTCTCGTTAGATCTTCCTCCTCATTAATTCCTGCTCCGTGAACTAAATAAGGTGAAAAAATCATCACTTCATTTTCATTTGGATTTGGTCTGGTTAAATTAAGTGAATCTTTGATCTTTAAAATTGCTGGAACAGTGAAGTTCCTCTTACCAACTCTGGCGCCATCAACCGTCCTGAGAATATCTTTTTCATTTGTTTTGTGGCTTCTGGGCATAATAGATAGGCTAGATTTTTTTGTACTTCCAGTAATTGGAAAATAGATATTTACAGCATTTCTGAGATAGTCCAAATAAACATCCTTATGTGCTGGATTATTTTCTAATATGCCAGGTCTAATAATTCTCATCCAGAACTTCTTTTCTTTATTATATGGAGAGTAAGGTGAGGCCTCTATAGAAGTCACATTTGTTATTTCCTTATTGAGATATTCAAGCTCATTTATGGCAGAAACATCGAAGCCTTTTGAGAAATATTTCATAAAATTTGCATGCGTATCATCATCAATAAATTTATGATAATTCGATAGGCTGTTAATTTGAATACCAGTAAATTTAAATATCTCATCTTTGATAAAATTCTTTAATGCGGATTTTATTTTTAGACATTCTTCTTTCTGAAGCTTGTGAATAGTGAAACCTTCTGGGTAAGATTCCATAAAATTGATGTCATTATCTAGGATAATCTCATCTTTTCCATGCATGGTTTTTTGATCTGTTGAAAAAGTATAATCTTTTTGATCAATTGTAAATTTGTAAGATTTCATTTTTTTAAACAATACTTATCATAAAAAGATTGACTTATTAATTCTCTCTTAAGCAATAACCAAAAAAACGGTTTCATCAATTCAAATGTCTTTTTGTAGGTTTTATAGTTAGCATGTGTAGTCACAGGAACCTCCATATATCTGTTGAATTCTTCATCTGATAGTTGATGTCTTTTTTTATAATACTTGATTATGTGTGAAACGTCTTGTTGTGATTCCCTCAGAGAGATCTTATTAGCTTCATCTCTCGTAATTAATCCCATCCTCATTAATGCAGAATGTTCAACAATCCTTGTATTAATGCCCCATTTAACAGGAAAATAATATTGATGAAAAAAACATGTATGAATGTTTTCAAGATGATGTCCGCCATAATATCTCCAACCATATTCTTTCTCAAGAAAGTTTCTGGTATCTTCTTTAGATATATCTAAATAATAAAATGGTCTAAGTAATTTTATTCTTTTAAAAATCCACATGTATAATTGCTCTGAAAGAGTCAATTTGGGAATTGATCTTAATGATAGATTGTTCCCATGTTTTTTATAGACATCTAGCATATATTTTCCATCAATATAAACCCAATCAATTGGCCCTATTCCCTCAGTCCTAAAATTGTGTCCATCAATCCGCCATTTGACATTATGCTTTATAGCCGCTTTGTTTATTACTGAAGCAAATCCGATATCTGTAGGCACCTCAATATCCCTAAGCCCTGCTTTGAAAAAAGATAATGTTAAATCATCAAACTCTTTTGCATCAACTACATGAGTATATAAATCAATATTCAAAGCGGTACACATCCTATGAATGTTGGTGGTAGCAATAGTCGTATTCCAAGTGTTATCGAAATGAACAGCCAAAATCCTAAGTCCAAACTCTTTCTTGAAAAGATGAAGTAAATATGATGAATCTCCTCCTCCGCTTACGCCAATAACGCAATCATATTTTTTTCCCTTGCCATCTTTTTTAATTTCTTCAATCTTAGATTCTAGTATTTTCTTACCGGTGTCTCCAGAGGGGTAAATTTTGGAGAAATTATTGCTAATCTCGCAGATCGAACAAAGGCCATCATCATCAATAGTTACTCCAGAAATAGAGGAATCAAAAAGACATGTTTTACATACATCAACCATTTACAATTTCCTCATTTCTAGGAAAGCTAATCACTACACCCTGATTCTTTCTTTGAAAAACAGCTAGGCTGGATATTGAAACAGCAGAGCATTCATCTAAAGATAATAATTTATTTATTTCTTTAATATTACCAATTCCACCAAGAAATATTAAAGGAACTGTTATATCTTTAAATATATTTCCTTTAGAAATATGGTCAGCCGGAAAACCATCCCAACATCCGTCATTTGTTACAGACTGGCATATTATCTCACCAACTCCATAGCTTATTATTTTTTTTAGAAGGCTGTTTGTGAGTTTGTCCACTGACCTTTTTCCAATATGATCAAAGACTCTATAACCTTCAAAAAATAATCTTTTTTTAAAGTTTAGACAAAAAATTGTTGAAGATGCTCCTATTTTATTAGCTATCTCCTGAATTAAGTCAGGGTCTTTTAGAGCTGAATAACTAAGAATTACTTTCTCTACTCCGCAATCAATAATCCTGCTTACATCATCAATGCTCTTTATGCCACCACCATAAGACATTGGAACGAATGCCTCTGACGCCAAGTCTTCAATATACTCAAAATCTATGCCACTTGAATGAGCATTTATATCTAAGATAGATATTTCATCAACACCTATTTCATTAAAAATTTGAATAGTGTTTAAGGGATTACCTATATATGTATAGTTCTTAAATCTTCTACTTTTTACAAAAGTTCTATCTTTCAATAAAAGTGTTGGATAAACGCGTTTACGAAAAAGTTTATGCTTCATCTAATATGCTTTTTAATAGATTAATACCAAAGTTATGACTTTTTTCAGGATGAAATTGGAATCCATAAATATTTAATTCTGGATGCTTTATAATTGAATTATACTCTTCGCCATTAAATGACTTTGCTACAACATTCTCATCGTCAGTAGAGAAGTGATAGGAGTGACAGAAATAAAATCTTTGATCCTCTTGAGAAAAATAAGAAAGTTTATTATTGTCTCTAAGAAGTTGGGCGTAATGCCATCCTATGTTTGGAACTTTTGTAAGTTTTGAATCAAATTTAATATTATTACCTTCAATGAGCCCTAAGCCCTTGAGTGATCCCTCCTGACTTGAATTTCCTAAAACCTGCATTCCTAAACAGATACCTAAGAGTGTCTGATTCCTGAAGTTTTCTCTATTAGAAAGATAGCCATAGAAACCAAATTCTTCAAGATTCTTTATAAAAAAATCGAAAGAGCCAATGCCAGGAAGAATTAAATGATTATAACTTTCAAGAGATTGGGGTTTTGATACAACCTTGTTTTTGAGGTCTAAGTGATCTAAAACTTTTATTAAAGACCCTATATTTCCAGAATTTACGTCAATAACACCAATCATGAAACTATTATATAGATAATAACTTTCAAAAAGTACAGAAAATAGACATAAATATGTTGTCAGAAAAATTAATATAAATAGCTACATAAGAAGGTAAAAGATGTTTAAAATTGGTTTAAATGAAAAAGTTTTTAGAAGACATAAAAAAATTAAGATCCAAAATATATGAAAAATATAATAGGCATGTTTCAATTCAAGATTTGTTGTCTGATAGGTGGGAAACTGCAAAATTTTATGGTTTTGGTGAGGGGACATCTTGCTACAACAATGTTTTAATTCTTGGTGATGTTACAGTTGGAAAGAATTGTTGGATTGGTCCAAATGTAATTCTTGATGGAACTGGAGGGTTAACAATTGGAGATAATGTTGATATCTCTGCAGGAGTTCATATCTATACTCATCACACTATAGATAAAGCAACCCTAAAAGGTGATCAAAAAATAAAGACTATGTCTACAGAAATTGGTTCAAATGTATATATAGGGCCCAATAGTGTTCTTCAGATGGGAATAAGTATTGGTGCTGAATCTGTAATTGGAGCATTAAGTTTTGTGAATAAAGATATCCCAAAAAAAGGGAAATATATCTCAGGGAAGCTTATTTAATAAAATCCTTAATACTATCTATAACTATCGATGGGTCCAGAGTTCTGTAACATGGGAGCGATATTGTGTTATTTTGAAGAAATGTAGAATTTTGTAGTGGTTGTATTGAAAGTCTCTCAATGAAAAAAGGTTGCGAAGAAATCGAGTAAGTTCCAAGAACAGTTTCAATGTCTCTTTCTTTTAAGAATCTTATTAGCTCATCTCTAGAAATATTTTGCGGCACAATAAAAACAACTGATTGTAGATTGGGTTTAATATTTTCATTAAACTTTTGAGGAACAAAGCCTAAAGGCGAAAGCTCCTTTGAATATTCTTGATATATTTTTTGCCTAGATCCTACTATTTCTTCAATTTGATTTATTTGATGAGAGATCATTGCACATTGAAGTTCAGGCAGTCTAAAGTTATAACCCATATCAATAAAATTAGGAAAAAGTTTGTTTTGTTCCAATCTGGCTCCGACGTTTAGTTGAACATTCAAAATCTCAGCAACTTCATTATCTCGAGTTATTATGCAACCTCCTTCTCCAGAATTTAAAAGTTTCCTTGGATGAAAGCTAGCACATGCAATATCAGAAAATTCACCAATGTTTTTACCTGAGGTCTTAGTTCCAAATGCGCAAGCTGCATCCTCAATCAAATAGATATCATTCTTTTTACAGTAATCATATACCTCATCGAGATTAGAGGTATTTCCAAGAGCATCAACGAAAATTAGCGCATTAATTTCAGTATCTAAGGCTGATAAAGTCTTTTTTGAAATATTAAAAGTATCTCTTTCAACATCTACCATAATCGGCTCGAGCCCCGCCTGAATTACAACATAAGCTGAAGCTGGCCATGTAAAATCGGAAACACCGACTTTAGAGCCTTTAGGAAGACTTAATGCCATTAGACTCATGTATAGAGCGGTAGTAGCAGAAGTTGTTAAGAATACCTCATTACAATTTGTAAAGTCTTTTAAATCAGAAATTAGTTTTTGATTATATTCTCCCTTTGTAAAGATCCCCGAATCAAAGATGTGTTTAAAATCTTTTTCTAAATCTTTGTAATCGAAGTAAGGCTCGATGAGCTTGATCATATTACTTCAAGATACCAGTTAATTGTTTTTGTAAGAGCTTCATTAAAATCTAAAGACTCTATCTTTGATAACTCATTAAGTTTTTTGGTTGATGCAATATGTAGTTCAACATCAGAAGTTCTCCTCTGCTTATAATCAATCTCAATATCAATATCCATAATTTGCATAATTTTATTAACAAGATCATACATTGATATAACATTTTCAGTAGAAATATTCACTTCGTCTCCAGACTCTAGCTTAAAGTATAAATCCATTGCATATTCAACTGTATCCTCGACAAAAATAAAATCCCTCTTTTGTAATCCATCTCCATGCAATTCAGGTGAAAGGCCATTTTTTAATCTTTTAATAGTTCTTGGGATAATTGCAGCAAGAGGACCCTTCCAGTTTTGAAATGGTCCAAAATTATTAAATGGTCTTAATATAAATGCATCAATATCAAAAGTATCTACATAACTTTTTAAAATAAGATCAGCAGAGGCTTTTCCAGCAGCATAAGTTGTTGTCGGGTTAAAGGGATGATTCTCGTCCATGGGTTCATACAATGCCGAACCATAAACCTCGGAACTAGAGAAATGACATAAAGTCTGAAACATTTTCTTTCTTTGAAGCTCTAAAAGATTTAGAACTACATTAACATTTGTGTCGCAGGCATTTCTTGGATTAATGAATGAATAATTTAAAGCTTTTGTGGCTAGATTAAATACTACCTCTATTTTATTTAGCTCCAAAATTGACTCTAAAGATGAGTAAATCTCTGCATCATCAACTATCATTTCAATCTTTGGATCACTCGGAACATTGTCTATGCTTCCTAAAAATAGATTATCTAAGATAAAGATTTTCTTCGGTTTATAATTTTTTACTAAATGTCTAGCTAAATTTGAACCAATGAATCCGGCTCCACCCGTAATGAGAATATTTTTATCGTTGATTTTTCTATTCATTTTTCAATTATATCTATAAATGATTGACATTTTATCGAGCAATCTAGTGTTGGAACATGCGCCGTATTTTTTTCCCTAATATTATTTATAAACGCTAACAGCTCTAAGTTAAGCGGTTCTTCCCTTGAAAGAGCTATCTCTTCTTTTACAGAGACTATTTTATGAGCGCCATCATTGAGAATATTTGATTGCTTATATAAGTTTAGAGTTTTATTTGCCAGGTCTCCTTCAATATAAAAATCTTTTGTTGAAACTTGAATCTGTCTAATTTTCTTTTCTGTCATTCTGCTGGCTAAAATTCGTATATGTGCAGAATTTTTATCCACAAAAGAAGCTGAAACCATACCAGTATATTTTCCATCGTCTTTTTTATGACTAAAAACTAAATCACTATCACCAAAAAGAAAATTCATAATATCGATATCATGAATCATTAAATCATCAGCTACACCTACATCAGTAATTCTTGAGCTCAATTTATTAGTTCTTTGGATGTCAACTAGGAGAACCTCTTGGTCTTTAATTATATTCTTTATTTCTTGTATTACTGGATTAAACCTTTCAATAAAACCAACTTGAACGTTAATTGAGTTTGCCTCAGCTAGTCTTTTAATTTCAAGTTTTTCTTCCATTGAAATACCAGCAGGCTTTTCAATAAAGAAATTCTTACTATTGCTTGCAAGGATTCTAAAGGTTTCAGCATGAGTATTTGCCGGCGATGCTATTAATATTCCATCAAAAAAGTCATCCTTTAATTCTGATAAGTCTTTAACCGCTTTGACTCCGTATGTCTCACTGAAATTTGCGGATTTACTTATATCTAAATCAAAAATAACTAAATTAGTTATACCACTTAAAACATTTAATACTCTTAAATGATTTGCTCCCATGCTACCTAGACCAACTTGCAAAATCTTCATGTAATTTTTTTACCGTTTTTATCTATACTGCATAAGATTTTAGCAGGATTTCCTACAACAAGAACTCCAGCAGGAACATCTTTTGTTACTACTGATCCAGCGCCGATCATTGCATATTCACCAATTGTAATTCCACATATAATAGTTGCATTAGCCCCAATGCTTGCCCCTTTGCAGACCTTTGTTTTTGATATTCTCCAGTCTTGATTAAAGGCTCTAGGAACAAGATCATTAGTAAAGCATGCGTGCGGGCCAACGAAAACATCATCTTCGATTGTTACTCCATCATAAACTGAAACGCCATTTTGAATCTTACAAAAATTTCCCACTTTGACATTGCAATCTATATAAACATCTTTAGATAAAATACATCCTTTTCCTATTTCAGCATTCTCTCTAATTTGCGCATTTATCCAGATCTTTGATTCTTCGCCAATGTTTGCGCTTGGATCAACACTTGCGGTTTCATGTATGTAGATGTTTTTCATACTTTGTTTAATATTTTTGAGATTTTTATAACTTCATTTTTTGTTATATAAGGATGCATTGGCAAACTAATTGTAGTGGTTGATAATGTATTAGTTATTGGCAGTTCCTTATCTGCATTCTGGCTGGAAGTATAGGGCTTTTGTTTATGTATAGGTTTTGTGTAATATCTTACAGAGGGTATATTATTTTTTGTTAAATTAGTCTGTGCCTCAATTACTGATCTTTCATCACTTTTAAGAGTAAATTGAGCAAAGACAGAGGTGTTATATCTTTCTATAAATGGAACCTTAAATTTTTCTGGGTTGATGTAATCTGAGTACATTTTATAAATATTATTTCTCTTTAGGATTTCTTCATCAAAATATTTTAGTTTTACTTTAAGAATTGCAGCCTGTATTGCGTCAAGTCTACTATTTTTACCAACAATCCTAAAATCATCTCTTGAAATTTGGCCATGTCTACATAAAAGACTTAATTCTTTGAATTTTTTATTTTGATTTACAAATATAGCTCCTCCATCTCCATAACAGCCTAATGGTTTAGATGGAAAAAAACTCGTGAAGGAATAATCTGCAATAGAGCATGATTTTTTAGATTTATGAACTGCTCCAAAACTTTGTGCTGCATCTTCGATCAATATAATGTTATTTTGCTTACATATTTTTTTGAGCTTCATTAATTCTGAGCACTGGCCAAATAGCGATACAGCTATTAAAACTTTTGTATTTTTATTAATTAATTTCTTAAATGATGACTCGCATACATTAAAAGTTCTTGGATTAACGTCACAAAATACAACCTTCAAACCTAAATATTTAGGTGCCTCTGCAGTAGAAACCCATGTAAATGATGGAACAATAACTTCATCTGTTTTCTTTAAATCAAGTGATCGAAGTATTATTTCTAATGCGTCAGTTCCATTGGAGTTTGAAATACAATATCTTGCGCCAGCGAAATCGGCCAAACTTTCTTCAACTTCTTCAACCTCTTTACCAAGCACAAAGTTGCCACTATTTAAAACAGAATTAATTGAGGAATCTATTTCTTTTTTGATGTATTTATATTGTTTATTAATATCAATAAACTTCATAATCAACGATTAAAATTTGTTAAAAAGATATTCATAAAAAATTCATATATAAGTTAATGGTGCCCGAGGCCGGACTTGAACCGGCACGATATTTCTATCGAGGGATTTTAAATCCCTTGTGTCTACCAATTCCACCACTCGGGCATAATTTTATTAAGCTTCTCCCTTCAGTTTTTATCTTCAAAATTAATATTTTGCTCTGACTCTCTTAGAGCTAAATCATTATACTTTGATCTAATAGCATTATTAACAATTATTGCCTTTTTTAATAATTCAAATTCAAGTCCAAGCTCTCTAGAATAATTGTGAAGAGCATTAGTATCTTTTGGAAAACAAGCGCCTCCATAACCTTTTCTTCCATCAGGTCCAGGAACTTGCATGTGCGATTTACCGATTCTGTTATCTAAAGATAATATTTCTGTAAAATCCTCCCACATGTCACTTGAACCAGATTTATCAAAGATATTTTTCAACTCATTGAAGAATATAACCTTTGTTGCAAGAAAAGAGTTAATTGAATATTTAATAAGTGATGCAGTGATAACATCTACAAATACATAGTCCTCAGTTTTACACTTTGTATACTTTTTATAAAAATTTGATAGCTTATTACAGTCTTCCTGATCGCCACCAAATAGGATCATCGAAGGGTTTATGAAATCTTCATTAGCAGAATTTTCCTTAAGAAACTCTGGATTAAGAACAAATGATTTAAATTGATTAATAATTTCATCCAAATGCGATGGTAAAACAGTGCTTTTTAATACAACCATGGTATCTAAATTAAGAGATTTTATATCTTTAATTACGGACCAAAGAATGTCCAAATCTTGGGAACCATCTGAATTCATTGGAGTGGGAACACAAATGAAAATAATTTCAGGGCCAAAAGCTTTTAAATCATCAACTTTTGTGTGAAGCAGTGGATCAATTATTTTAACAATTACATCATCATTTAGACCGTTAACAAGAGCTTTGCCGACAAACCCATAACCAATTAGACCAATTTTCATTTTGAGTATATAAATAATAATTATAATGGATATTTAATTTTAGGTCTTAGTAAAATCAATTAGTGTAAATACTTTTCCTTAGTTATACTTTTAATCCTAAGAAATATGAAATGATAATTAAATAAATTATTTAAAGGTCGCCTTTTTTTCTTAAATCTGATCTAATCTTGGTCGCTGATATGGAGGTTATAGACTCATCAAAAGTCTCCTCCTCAAACTTGTAGCCAACTCCTCTTCCATATGAGATATTGATTATGTTTGGAACAAGCATTATTTCGTACTCAACTCCTCGTTTAAAATCATCTTTAGCAAGGCCTTCCTCTATATTCTTGCATACCGTATCCCAATTAAATGGATTATCATCTTGACCATCTCCGCCTGATGCTCCCTGAACATCTCGTACTTGGATTATCACCTGACCTGTTTTAGCAATACATCTTTTAAAAAGTGCCTGATGGCCATCATGCCAAGGCTGCCATCTGCCTAACATTTGAACAGTAGGTTTTTTCCAATCAAACATGTTTTTCTTTAATATCATGAGCAATATTTATATGATTTTTATCATT
>MDTD01099048.1_pt1 | contig 26916 bp, 26 predicted proteins | sample 811221 | NCBI WGS metagenome assembly MDTD01 (sample SAMN05326646, study PRJNA326480) | marine metagenome | isolation source: seawater | place: Pacific Ocean: South West | collected 2011 | reverse complement strand
TTTTTGTCAATTGCCAATGGAGTATGACTAGATTTTAGGTAACGAAATTTAAATTTTAATAATTGAGCAGCATTCCATTGATTAATTTGAAAAGAGGGGGTTTTTTCTTTATTTATACCAAGTGTAAGTTTGAAGTAATATGTTTTTATTTGATCCCAAATCATTCTTTCAAATGGTGGAAAAACCCAATTCCCTCTTAATACTGGACGCCCTTTTTTAAACCAAACCTCAGGAGATATTTTTCGCGTAAGAAAAACATCATCATTAAAATATATAAAATGATCTGATAAGCCATTTATTCGCCACAACATATTAGAAATACATATGCTATTAAAAGTTGGGAGAAAATCTTCAAAATCTCTAAATATATGTTTATGATCAATTATCTTAATATCTGTTATACGTTCTGGATAATATTTTTTTACAATTTTATGAATACTTGGGATTTGTTCATCTGTCACTATAAAAATTTTTCTAACAAATGAAGCAAACTTCAAAATTGAAATCAAACAATAATTGATTTCATCTAAACTACTAAATCTTGTTGGTTGTGCTCCAGGTGGAATATCATTTAAATTTGATCTTAAGTAATTTATTCTTTTTTTTATTAAACGACCGTCATTCCCATCCACCCATGAAATAACAACGTCGATAGGTTTAGTTTTTTCGTCTTTCATTTTATCAAAGATAATAATCTTCAAAACCTACTAATTTTATAAAAATCAAATAATATTTAATCTGGTTAAAGTATGTTTCGAAATTGTATATTTGGATTTATTACATTCCTATGCGTCATTTATTTTATTTTATTTTTTTATTTTCAATTAAGTTAATTATATCTCAAGAAACCCCTCCTAATATTATATTAATGATTGGAGATGGTATGGGATTAACCCAAATTAGCTCAGGAATGTATGCTAACGGAAACAAAACAGCACTGGAAAATTTTGATTATATAGGACTTTCTAAAACCCATGCTTTAGAAAATTTGGTTACAGATTCTGCAGCAAGCGGAACAGCAATGGCGTGTGGTGTAAAAACCTACAATGGTGTTATCGGTATTGATGGAAAAAATAAAAGCCATAAGAGTATTTTAGAGCTATGCAAAGAAAAAGGGTACTCTTCGGGGCTTGTAGTAACTTCAAGCATTGTTCACGCTACTCCTGCCTCTTTTTATGCTAAAGTCATTTCACGATATATGTATGAAAAAATTGCTTATCAATTGAGTCAACATGAAATAGATCTATTTGTTGGTGGGGGAAAAAAACATTTTATAAATCGTGAAGATGAAAGAAACCTAATCAGTGAAATGACTGAATATGAATTTGTCAATTCAATCGAAGAGTTTGAAGAAAATGTTTCTAAGAAGATTGGATTTCTTACATATCAAGATGAGCCACCAAGTTTACTTGAGGGAAGAAAACCTGCTTTAGACGATTTAGTTTCAATAAGCCTAAAAAAAATGGACTACAAGGATCGCCCTTTCTTTATGTTAGTTGAAGGGTCACAAATTGACTGGGGTGGACATGACCGAAATTTAAATTACGTGATTTCGGAATTTAAAGAGTTTAATAAATCAATTCAAACTGTTTTGGATTTTGCGAAAACTGATGGTAATACCCTTGTTATTGTAACTGCAGATCATGAAACAGGTGGTCTTGCTTTATTAAAGGGGAGTTTAGAAAATTCGAAGATTAAAGGACGATTTACCACTAATCATCACTCTGCTACAATGGTACCCGTATTTAGTTATGGCCCTTACTCCGAATTATTTGCAGGCATTTATGAAAATACAGCGATTTTTGAAAAAATGAATCAAGCACTTTTAGAAAAAAAATAAAAAATTATTTTGATCTAGCTGCAGCTACAATTTTTTTATTGAACTTAGAATCATCTTCGAGTATATCATAAAAATCGTTCATAAAATCAAACATAGTTTTAAACTCTTTTGAATTAGAAAATTCTGATTCAAAACTTGATACTAAATTCAACAGTTCAGCTTTATTATTTAAAAATTGCTGGCGAACTTCATCAAAATATTTTTGATCTCTTTTAAAACCTCTATATATTCTATCTTGTACAGAGCTTATTCCAAGAGTTGTATTTACTGTAGCATAACTAGGGTTAACCCAACCTGTCATGTCAAAATCATAAGGTAGTGGGATAATTTCTTTATTTACGTAAAGTAATTTTCCATTATGTTGATATGCAGTAGAAAAGTCTGTGTTGCCTAAAAGAAATTGAAAAAGGGCATTTTGAATTGATGTCATATGTTGCATCCCAAGTGGATGAACAAAACGAGAAAACTCTTTCCCTTCATGTCTTTTAGCTACGAGTTTAACATCCTCAATCAAAAACCCTTTTAACTGGAAATTTTTAGTTTTCTTCCCTCTAATTTCATTAAAGTCTACATTTACTCTTCTCGTTTTAAAATGATATGGAGAAACTTTTTCATAGATTTTGTAGGCTATGAATTCTTGTAAAATATTGTCATTGTTTTCAGATTCTATTTTACAGGGTAGGACTAACTTTAAGCTTTTATTTCCATCAAATAAAGTTCCAGCACGTTGATCTTTTTTGATTTTCATTTTTATTGGTGGAAAATAACAAGTGTTCCGTCTAAAATTCCCGCGTGCTCTTAGTCTAACTTCTATTGAGTTCCACTTTTCTTCATGAAGAAACTCCATATTAGTTTTAATATAGGTTGAATCGTCTGTTTTAGCATTCATTTTTTTATTTGAATAACTAAGTTTTATTTCTAATGGGGTTTGATCAGCATATAGTAAATCAGATTTTAATTGATTTTGAGCAGATAGTAGAAAAGAGACCAGTAAAATGAAAGATGTTATTGTTTGTTTCTTCATGATTTTAATAATAAATTTACTCAAATATAATAATTGTTTTGTATGTCTAGATATCTCATAATAATCAATTTTAGAACATTATTAACTCTATTTTTATCATTTTTAGTTCCATTTATAGCTTATGAGTTTCAAGTAGTTTACAATATTGACTTAACTCTTATGAGTATTGCAATTATTTTTCCCCTAGTCTTTACAATTAGGGGTGCATTTAGAAGAAGAGAGAAAGCATTAGAACATCTAAGTAGATTTAAAGCAAGTTTAAAAACAGTTGAAAATCTTTTTCTAAATTCAAAGATGACAGACGAATTGAAAAAAGAAAGTACTAGTTTATTGCTTGAAATTAATAAAGGTCTTTTTAAACATTTAAATACTAAGGAAGGTAATATTGGATTATATGACACCAAGCTGAAAAATACTTTCAATTTCATTGACAAAAACAGAGAATTCATCTCTGGAGGTACACGAGAAAAAATATATCGTTTTTTTAGAGATGTTATGGATAGTGCAGACAATTTAATTGCTATCCATTCCCATAGAACTCCTGTAAGCTTAAAAGCATATTGCTTAATTTTTATTTATATTTTTCCAGTTGTTTATACACCCACCATTATAAATAAAATTGGACTTGAAAATCCTAGCTGGTTAACCTTCTTTATAGTAATTTTAAGTGAGTTTATTTTAATTTCACTTTATAATATTCAAGACCAAATGGAATACCCATTCGATGATGAAGGATTAGACGATATTAAGTTTAATATTTTTAAAATTGATCGCAAATAAAATTATTTAAGATTCTTAGTTTAAAGTATTTTGTAATTATTATCAAAATATTTTTAAATCGCATTTAAATAAAATTAGACTTCTTTGACATTTACTTTTAGATGAAACAAATGAATAAAACATACCTTCTATACTTTCTAGTTTTATTAATTAGTTGCTCAAAATACTCCTCTGAGCACGAACTTAAAAATTTAATTATATCCTATGAAAACTATAAAAAAAATAAAAATGAAAATTATCCTTTAGGTGTCTTCACTGAAAAACGATTTGAAACTTATGCTAATTTTTGTGACTCTTTAAAGGTAGAATTAAATAAAATTGACTCTAAAAAACTTAATGAAGATGATCTTATTTCATATACTCTTCTTGAGTTTGTTCTAAATGAAACGGTTATTAAGTATAAATATAAGACTCATTGGAATCCAATTCTTTCAGATGCAGGATTTCACTCAAGTCTAACCTATCGGGTTCGTCCAATCACGAATAAAAAGACTGCATTATCATATCTAAAACTCCTAAAGTCAGTTCCCAACTATATAAGTCAACAATCTACTTTAATCAAAAAAGGATTAGACGCTCGAATTAGCCAGCCACTCGTAATTTTTAAGGGATATGAATCAACATATGAAAAGCATATAACACTAACAGCTGAAGAAAATTATTATTACTCCCCTTTTAAAAAATTGCCTAAACAACTTTCTATTTATGAAAAAGATTCCCTTCGTAAAGCGGCAAAAGAAGTTGTATTAAATGACGTGATACCAGCTTTCAAAAATGTTAAGTCCTTTTTTGAAAATATATATTATCCAAATACTAGAAAATCAATTGGAATTTCTGAAACTCCAAATGGAGCAGAATATTATCAGAGTCGAATTGATTATTATACTACTTTAAATGAAACACCTAAAAGTATACATGAAAAAGGACTAAAAGAAGTAGCTAGAATCAGGCAAAAAATGAAATCAATTGTAGATGAAGTAAAATTCAAAGGAGATTTAAAACAATTTATTGCTTTTTTGAGAAATGATCCTCAGTTTTATGCCGAATCACCTGAAGAACTTTTAAAACATGCTCGAAATATTGCAAAAAAATTAGATGAAAAATTACCACTATATTTTAAAACACTACCTAGAAAACCTTACGGTGTTGCCCCAGTACCAGAAGCTATTGCTCCAAAATATACTGGTGGTAGATACATAGGAACATCACCAGAGAGCACAGATCCGGGTTATTATTGGGTTAATACTTATAACTTACCAAGTAGACCGCTTTATGTTATTCCTTCATTAACTGCACATGAAGCAGTTCCTGGACATCATCTTCAAGGTGCTTTAAATCAAGAACTTCCTGAAACTATACCTAGTTTCAGAAGAAATCTATATTTGTCTGCTTATGGTGAAGGTTGGGGTCTATACACTGAATATTTAGCTGAAGAAATGGGCATTTACACTACACCTTATGAACATTTTGGAAAACTTACCTATGAAATGTGGCGTGCGTGTCGGTTAGTTGTTGATACCGGTATCCATGCATTTGGATGGTCTAGAGATAAAGCAGTTAATTTCATGGCTGAAAATACGGCACTCTCTCTTCACGAAGTAAATACTGAAATTGATAGGTATATATCATGGCCTGGGCAAGCGCTTGCTTATAAAATTGGGGAACTTAAAATAAGAGAATTAAGACAAAAAGCTGAAGAAAAGTTAGAAGGACAATTTGATATAAGAGAATTTCATGAAATAATTTTAGAAAAGGGAACTGTTACACTTGGCATTTTGGAAGAGAGGATTAATAAATATATTAAATCAAATAGTCTAAATTAGTGTCGTGGAAGAAAAATAAATTAATATTTTTATAAGCCTAAAGGTAAAACAGTTATTGAGGTAAAAGTATCTCTTTCAAATTGTGTATGTGACGAAATTCCACATAAAAACAGATTTACATTCTGTGGCTTTGAAAAGTTTAAAAGATTGCATTTTTTGATAGTTCTCATATTGAAAATATATTTTAAAAATTTAGTAAATTTAAGTTCAGTTAAAATAAAGAGCAATGTCAAAATTCAATCTCAATATTAACGGTGAAATTAAAGAAATTAATGTAGACCCGTCTACACCTTTACTTTGGGTATTAAGAGATCATTTAGATCTTGTAGGGACTAAGTACGGATGTGGAATAGCTCAATGTGGGGCATGTACAGTACATTTAAATGAAGTTGCCATAAGATCATGTCAACTCCCCGTTGCAGCTATAGGTTCTGAAAAAATTACTACTATAGAAGGTTTATCTATTGATGGAGAACATCCTGTTCAAAAAGCATGGATCGAGCATGATGTACCTCAGTGTGGATATTGTCAAGCTGGTCAAATCATGTCAGCTGCTTCTCTTTTAAAAAATAATCCAAATCCAACAGATAAAGAAATTGATTCTGCCATGAGTGGTAATATCTGTAGATGCGGTACATATACTCGTATCAAAAAAGCTATTAAGTCTGCTTCTAACTTATAATATATTATTTAAAAAATGAAAGTTGTAAAAACAAAAATTGGAAGACGTTCTTTTATTAAAAGTAGTTTAATTTCAGGAGGAGGAATGATGATTGGTTTTAACTGGCTTATGTCATGTGACATGACAGAAAGTAAAATTAAAACTTTACCAAAAGAGTGGTTTGATTTAAATGGTTTTATTAAAATAGGAGAAAACGGATTGGTTACAATAATGTCCCCTAATCCTGAAATTGGTCAAAATATTAAAACTTCAATGCCTATGATAGTTGCTGAGGAATTGGATGTTAATTGGGATAATGTTATCGTAGAACAGGCTCCTTTAAATACCAATATTTTTAAAAGACAAGTAGCAGGAGGTAGTCAATCAATAAGACAAGGTTGGGAAAGTCTTAGAATTGCTGGAGCAACAGCAAAAACAATGTTAATAAATGCAGCTGCTGAAACTTGGGGAGTCCCAAATAATGAAATTAAATCAATTGAGGGGCAAATCGTGCATGATAAATCAGGAAAAAAATTGGGATATGGTCAAATTGCGGCAAAAGCTGCATTAATTGAAATACCCGAAGAAGTTAAACTTAAAGATGTAAAAGATTTTAAAATCATAGGAACATCTAGAAAGAATGTTGATGGAAGTAAGATTGTTACAGGGAAACCCCTTTTCGGTCTGGACTATAAAGAAGATAATATGTTAATAGCAATGCTTGTGCATCCACCAGCTTTTGGTATGCAGCTAAAATCTATTGATAAAAGTAAAACAAAACATATGCCTGGCATAAAAAGGGTTTTTAAAATGAAAAAACATCTTGACCAATACTCACTAGGAGGTTTAGATAATGATGCATTTAATGAAGTTGCTGTGATTGTTGGGAATTCTACTTGGGAAGTAATGCAGGCAAAAAAAACACTTAAGTGTAGTTGGGAAATGGCCCCAGAAAAATCTACTGAAATTGAATCTTGGGGTAGAAAAATCAAAGTTAAAACACCTTCTGGTCTTGAAAGTAGTGATAATCACTATAAAATTTTTGAATTAATGTCAAAAAAAGAATCTAAAGTTGTAAGGAAAGATGGGGATCCCGATAAAATGTTCAAAAATGCTGCAAAAATTATAGAAAGAAACTATACTTGTCCTTTTTTGGCTCACAATACTTTAGAGCCCATGAACTTTTTTGCCAATGTAACAGATGAAAAAGCATTGTTAGTTGGTCCTATTCAAACTCCTGAATACATGGAAAAAAGTGTTTCCAAGCGATTAGGAATGCCTTTAGAAAAAATTGATATCCAAATGACCCGAATGGGAGGTGGATTTGGAAGACGTCTCTATGGACATTTTTTAACTGAAGCTGCCGTAATTTCAAAAGAAATGAAACAACCTGTTAAATTAATTTATTCTCGTGAAGATGATATGACTCAGGGTACATATAGACCCTCATACCATGCTTTATATAGAGCAGCATTAGATGAAAATAATAAGTTAATTGCTTTTCATGTAAAAGCTGGTGGTATACCGGAGAGTCCGCTTGCTGCAAATCGCTTTCCTGCTGGAGCTTTAGATAATTATAAAGCTGAAGAATGGTCGCAACCTTCAAATATTACAGTTGGAGCTTTCCGTGCACCAAGATCCAACTTTATAGCAGGTGCTGAACAATCCTTTCTTGACGAAGTTGCTGAAATAGCTGGTAAAGATCCTATTGATTTCCGTTTAGAACTCTTGAAACGTGCAGAAAAAAATCCAGTTGGTAAAAATAATGATTACGAAGCCAAGCGATATGCAGGTGTTTTAAAACTTGTAAAAGAAAAAGCAAACTGGAGCTCCAAAGATTCTAATATATACAGAGGTACAGCTGCTTATTTTTGTCATAATTCTTATGTGGCTAATGTTTTAGATATGGTAATTGAAAATGGTTCCCCAATAGTAAAAAAAGTTTATTGTGCTGTAGATTGTGGTATAGTTGTAAATCCAGATGCTGCAAAAAATTTAGCAGAAGGTGGAATCGTTGATGGTATTGGACATGCTATGTTTAGTCAAATTTCATTTAAAGACGGTAAGCCAGAACAAAATAATTTTGATTCATATCGCTTAATAAGGCATCATGAAGCTCCAAAGGAAATTGAAGTACATTTTGTGAAAAATGAAACTGATCCAACGGGTTTAGGAGAACCTCCATTTCCTCCAATAATGGGAGCATTAGCAAATGCTTTATATAAAGCAACAGGAAATAGAGTTTATAATCAACCTTTTATAACTGATAAAACTATATTAGGTTAGTGTTAATTTTTATTTATTATTTGCAAAAATGAATCATATTTCAAAAAAAGAAAAAATTAAAGACGTTTTTATAGATGGTGCTATAACTTCAGAATTTATTTCAAAGTCAGTCAAAGCCCATCAATCAAAAACAAATATTGGTGCCCATAATATTTTTTTAGGACAAGTGAGAGCTGATAATAAAAATGGTAAAATTGTTAAGGCCATAGAATACGAAGCATATAAGGATATGGCAAATAAAAAGTTCCATGATATTAAGGAATCAACATTTGAAAAATTCAATATTACTTGTATGCATATTTATCATAGCTTAGGATATGTAAATGCAGGAGAAATATCACTCTTTGTTTTCGTTTCATCAGCGCGTAGAGATATTGTCTTCAAGTCATTAAATTTTGTAGTAGAAGAAATAAAAAAAGAAGTGCCAATTTTTGGAAAAGAGTTTTTCTCAAATGAGTCTTATAAATGGAAACAAAATGTATAAATGGTTGACATAAGTGATAAAAAAGTAACGAAAAGAACAGCAATAGCTCAAGCTATTTTAAAAGTAGGATCGAAAAACACAATAAATGCTATTAGAAATCATAAGGTTCCTAAAGGAAATGTTTTTGAAATAAGTAAGGCTGCTGGATTTATAGGTTTAAAAAAAACGCCTGAGATTTTACCCGACTGCCATCCAATACCAATTGAATACGCTAATGTAGATTATAAATTTAATGACTTAGAAATAATTATAAGTATGTTAGTGATTTCAAACTATAAAACTGGTGTTGAGGTTGAAGCGATGCATGGTGTAAGTACAGTAGCACTGAATATGTATGATATGTTAAAACCCATAGATAAAGAAATAGAGATTTTAAATATTAAACTACTCAAAAAAACTGGAGGAAAATCAGATATAAATATTAAATGATTATGAAATTAATGCCTCATATTGTTCCTGTGTATCAATATCTATATTTTTACCCATTGGATCAATTAAAATAGTGTTACTCTTTTCATTTAGCATAAATTTGCTTGCTCCAAAGTCTTTATTTAATAATTCTAAGTCTGAGAAATATTTTTTAGGGAAAATAGCTGGGACACCAGCTCTTTTATTATATGAAGTTGCAATAATTTTATCGCAATTAGAGTTATATTTTTTTAACATTAGATTTAAAAAATCACTACTAATCAACGGCTGATCACACAAGAGAATTAGTAAAGCCTCTTTATCTTTTCCAAAAATTTTCGTCCCGTAAGACAATGAACTGCCTATTCCTTTTTTCCAATTTTGATTAACGATTATCTTAGTATTATTTTTAATATTATTAGCTATTTTCTTAGAATTAGCACCTAAAACAACACATATTTTGGAATTTAAACTAGATGCCTGATTTATTGTGTGATCTAAAAAATTATTGCTCCCCCATGAAAGTAATTGTTTTGATTTGCCCATTCTTTTAGATTCTCCTGCAGCTAAGATTAGGACTCCTATTTCTTTCATATCATTTTCTAAAAATTTATTTACTATCGCAACAACTTTTATTTTGTTTCTTATCTGCGGCTGCAATATAATTTAAATCAGTTCTATAATTATTTATAATTTCAGCTAAAATACTTATGGCAACCTCACTTGCAAGTTTTGCATTTATATCAAAACCAACAGGACTCCTTAAATCATTAATTCGCTCAATTGAAATTCCTTTTTCCTTAAGATACTTTCGAATATCTTCTGATTTATTCTTACTAGCTACAAAGCCCACGTAATTTGCCTCAGTTTTAAGTGCTCTCATGACTGTTTCTTTGTCTCTATCACCTTGAGTTGTAACAATAATATGGGTTTGTTTATTAATTTTAATTTGTGAAAAATCAAGTTTATTGACTATTTTACTTGCATGAGGAAACATTTCTGAATCTATCTCATTTCCAACAACTACAACTTTAAAATCTGCTGCAATGGCAAGTTTTAGAAGATTTCTTGCAATATTTGATTTTCCAGCTATAATTAATTTAGGTTGTACTATAACTGGTTCAATTAATATTTCAACAGTACCTTTACTTTGACATGACATAATATATTCTTTGAAATTCTGATTTTCTATCGTTCCCCCTTCAGGTGAAATCCTTACTTTTTTAAATTTTTTTGATTTAATAACTTCTAGTGCTTCTTTAATTATAATACCTCGAACACAGCCTCCTCCAATCCATCCAATTAAATCACCCGTATCTAAAATTATTGCTTTATCTCCAACTTTACCTGAACTCGGAGCAATTCTGTCAATGACTTGTGCAATGGCAAAGTCACTATCTCTCGACATATATTTTTCAATTTTTAAAGCTATCTCGTTAAACATTGACTAACAATTTTTCCAATTTTAACAAACTATTCAGGTTGTGTGCTGATTCAAATGAATCAAGATGAGGCATTGCATTTACTATACCTTTTTGAATAGGTTGATATCCCTCACTACCTTTTAATGGATTTAACCAAATCAGCGTTTTACATTTTCTTTTAAGAGTTCTCACTGATTCGCGAAGTAGATTAACACTTCCTGTTTCAAGACCATCGCTTAAAATTACAACAACATTTTTTTGACTCAAAAATTTTTTCCCATAAACATTTAAAAATTCAGAGAGCGATTCTCCTATTTTAGTACCACTTGACCAGTTTCTTAGATTATTGCTAATTACTTTTAAAATTTGATTCTTATTATTTAGTTTTAGCATTGGAGTAATATGTGTTAATTCTGTGCTGAATGTAAAAAATTCTAAAGATTTAAAATATTTTTTTAAAATTAAAACATACTGAAGTAGGTAAAAACTATATGTATCCATAGAACCACTAATGTCTAACAAAAAAACTATTCTTCTTTTTTCTAAAGTTTTTGATTTTTTAACTAAATCAATCATCCAACCCCCTTTGGAAATAGATTTTCTAATTGTGTTGTGAATATCGATTTTTCCAATTTTGGATTTTGCCATTCTCCTTTTCAATCTTAAACTCATTTGATAGAAAAGTTCTTCAGCTAAATTTTCAAGCTCATCTTTATCCTGAATTTTCAATTTTGTAAAATCTGTATATCTTAACCGATTGTTTTTATTTGCACCGACAGTTTTTTTTGCTTTTTCTTCTTTTAAGTTATTATTGTTTCCAAAATTGGTTCCTAAAAAGATTAAGGAAGATTCGGATTTATTATTATCCTTAACATTTGTTTTTACTTTTCTTTTTTCAAGTTCTTCCTTATAATTTCTACTCCAGAATCTGATAAATAACTCATCAAAACGTTCAAAGTGTTCTTTTCTTTTGCAATAAATTGCTTTTAAACCCGTATGAAATATTTTTCTATTTAATAAAAAACCTCTTGTACTTATCTGAAAAGCCTCTTCGGTTTGTTGTGGACTAACAATAAATTGTCTTTCTCTGCAATAAATAGAAAATTCAACCAATTTATTTTTAAAAGTATTTTTGACCAATTTCATTAAATCTAATCTAGTGGAATTAAAAATTCTTGTACAGTCTTGTTGAGAACAAAGTTGATATCCTCTTGGTGTTTTAAAACACTTCCAATACTATTTCTTATAATCTCATCAGTAATATTTTTTGCATTTAGTGATATTAACGTTTTGGCCCAATCTATGCTTTCAGCAATCCCAGGGGTCTTGTGCAAAGAAGACTTCCTCAAATTATTGATGAAAATGACTACTTGACTGGCTATATTTTCATCAATTTCTGGTATTTTTTTTTGAATAATATTTATTTCATTTTTTTTGGAAGGAAAATCAATCCAATGATATAAGCAACGTCTTCTTAAAGCATCACTTAGTTCTCTTGTTCTGTTTGATGTTAATATTACAATTGGTTTTGATTTAGCATGGATAGTGCCTAATTCAGGAATACTTATTTGAAAATCAGATAATAATTCGAGTAAAAATGCCTCAAATTCTTCATCAGCACGATCTATCTCATCTATAAGTAATACAACTGGTTTTTTCGCAGTTATGGATTGTAAAAGAGGTCTTTTCAATATATAATCCATTCCAAAAATTTTCTTTCCTAGATCATTTTTATTTGAATTATCTTCAAAAAGCTTTATATGTAGAAGCTGTTTTTGATAATTCCACTCATAAATTGAGGTATTAACATCTAACCCTTCGTAACATTGAAGACGAATTAAATCCGTGTTTAGATGTGAGGCTAAAGTTTTGGCAAGTGAAGTTTTTCCAACACCGGGATTTCCCTCAATAAGTAAAGGTTTTTCAAGGGTATTACTTATAAAAACTGTTGTGGCTAGCTGTTTATCAATAATATAATCATTTAAATAAAATGAATCTATTAAATTATTTATCTCCTTATCCAAATCATAATAAATTTAAAAAAACCGTGAACCTATGATCCACGGCTTATCTTTACTGATAAAATTATATAATAAAATCAGGTTTTTGCTAATTTTTTGGAAAAATTAGATACAAATTGTTTGAACAATTGATTTGAAACAGTTGTAATTAAACGAGAACCAAATTGTGCTATTTTTCCGTTAACAGTAACATCCATATTGGCATTTAGTTTTACTCCTCCCTCTTCTTTTTCAATTAAATTAATTGTCATCTTCATGGCAGCATTTCCGTTCCCTTTTGAATCTACACCATCACCTGTTATTATTATTTTTCTTTCATCAACATTTATTTCATCATAAAAAATATCGGCATCATATTGGACTCCCATAGGTCCAAATTTCATTCCAACTTTTCCCTTATACTGATTCTCACCGACTTTTTCATCTATTGAAACACCTGGAACACAATCCATAATCTTTACAGGATCAATTAAATGTTCCCAAACAATATCGGTACTTTGCGGCACTTCAAATGATTTATCCAATTTTGTATTCATGAGTCAAATTTACTATGCGTGCGCTTGAATAGCTTCCCATACTTTGTCAGGAGTAATTGGAATATCCAAATGTTTAATTCCTAAAGGAGATAAAGCATCAATTATTGCGTTAGCTATGGCAGGTGGGGCACCAACTGTTGGTGACTCAGCAACCCCCTTTGCACCAATTGGGTGATGTGGTGATGGGGTAATTGTATGACCCGTTTCCCAATGGGGAGATTCTACTGCTGTTGGCACTAAATAATCCATAAAAGTACCATTTAATACATTTCCTTGATCATCATATTGAATACCCTCATACATAGCAGGTGCAATACCTTGTGTTAATCCACCATGAACTTGTCCTTCAACTATCATCGGGTTTATTATATTTCCACAATCATCAATTGCTACAAATCTTTTGACATCAATTGCTCCTGTTTGTTTGTCAACTTCAACCACACAAATATAAGCCCCGTTCGGGAATGTTAAATTTGGGGGATCGTAGTAATGAGTACTTTCAAAACCAGGCTCCATCCCCGGTGGAATGTTTGTGTATGCGGCAAATGCAACATCTTGAATTGTTTTGGATTTCTCTGGTGCGCCCTTAACAAAATATTTCCCTACTTCCCATTCAATATCATCCTCACTTACTTCAAGTAAATGTGCCGCTATTTTTTTTCCTTTATCGCGAAGTTTTCTAGCAGCTATTGCTGCTGCTGCCCCTGCAGTGGGGGTGCTTCTTGAAGCATAGGTACCTAAGCCATAGGGTGCTGTATCAGTGTCTCCTTCTTCAATTTCTATATCGCTGTACGGAAGCCCAAGCTCCTCAGCAAGGATTTGCGCATATGTAGTTTCGTGGCCTTGTCCTTGTGATTTTGTTCCAAATCTAGCCATAGCTTTACCTGTTGGATGCACACGAATTTCTGCACTATCAAACATTGCAATACCAAGAATATCGAAATCTTTAGATGGGCCTGCTCCAACTACTTCAGTAAAAGTAGAAATTCCAATGCCCATCAACTTGCCTTCTTTTCTTTTTTCAGCTTGTTCTTTTTTATACTTATCATAATCAAGCATTTCCATAGCTTTATTTAAAGTTGCATGATAGTCCCCACTATCATATGACCACCCTAGAGGTGACGGGTAAGGGAATTGCTCTTTTTTAATAAAATTTTTCATCCTTAGTTCTGCAGAATCCATACCAATTTCATTTGCTAATTTATCTACCATTCTTTCGATTGCATGAGCTGCCTCTGTGACTCTGAATGAGCATCTGTAAGCAACACCTCCAGGGACTTTATTTGTATAAACGGCATCTAACTCTGCAAAAGCATGTTCATAATCGTAGGATCCTGTGCAAATAGAAAACATCCCTGTAGGATATTTAGATGGGTTAGCAGAAGAATCTGTGTAGCCATGATCTGCCAAAGTTGAAACTTTAAATGCTTGAATTTTTCCATCCTTTGTAGCAGCAAGCTCACAATCCATATGATAATCTCTTGCAAAACCATTAACTAAATTTTCTGACCTATCTTCGATCCATTTAACAGGTTTACCAATCAAGAAAGTAGCAGCAATTGCAACAACATAAGCAGGGTAAACTGGTACTTTTCCTCCAAAACCACCTCCAATATCTGGTGATATGATTCTAATTTTTTCCTCTGATAAGCCTACATGACCTGCAACTAAAGCAACTACTGTTCTGATTGCATGAGGTGCCTGTGTTGTCATATAAACAGTCATTTTCTCTGTATCCTTATCATAGGACGCTACACATCCACATGTTTCAATGGACGCAACGTGTATTCTTGGAACATATATCCTTTCTTTAACAACGACATCAGCTTTTGAGATTGCCTCATCTGTTTTTGCTCTATCTCCCTGTTCCCAATGGTAAATTTTATTGTCTTTTTGACCCTCTTTATCTGGCCTTAAAAGAGGTGCATCCTTATCAAGTGCTTTAAACGGATCAACAATAGCGTCTAATACTTCATAATCAACTTCAACTGCGTCAGCACCGTCTACTGCAACATATCTGTCAGTTGCAATCACTGCACATACCTCTTGAGATTGATGCATGACTGTGTCAGTTGGCAAAACCATTTGAGTGTCAGATAATAAAGTTGGCATCCAATGCAAATTATATTGAGCAAGGTCTTCACCAGTAATAACAGCTAAAACACCCTCTATAGCAAGGGCTTTATCTTTATTTATATTTTTAATTTTTGCATAAGCATAAGGACTTCTTACCATTACCATATGTAGCATCCCAGGCAACTTCACATCATCTACATAGTTTCCTTTACCATGTAAAAATCTTGCATCTTCTTTTCTTTTCACCGAGTGGCCCATTCCTCCAACTTCCGGCGATGTTTTACAACTAAACATGTTTTAATTTTTTTATAATTTGTTAAATTGATTCTTCTTGCATCTCACTAGATGCTTGCTTAATAGCTTTGACTATATTATTGTAGCCTGTGCATCTACATAAATTTCCAGATATACCCCATCTAATCTCTTCTTCATTAGGGTTAGGGTTTTTCTTCAATAATTCCAATGACCTCATAATCATACCAGGTGTGCAAAATCCACAATGAAGTCCGTGTTGATCATGAAAAGCTTGCTGGATAGGATGATTTTCCCCATCTGCAGCTACTCCTTCAATGGTTTGTATTTCAGAGCCATCAGCTCTTACTGCTAAGTATGTACAGGCCTTTACTGATTTACCATCAAGTAATATTGTACAGGCCCCACAATTTGACGTATCACATCCAATATGAGTTCCAGTTAAACTTAGTTGCTCACGTATAAAATGAACTAAAAGTGTTCTTGAGTCTACTTCCTCTGTGACTTGGTTACCGTTTATTGTTAGTGTAATTTTATGCTTCATAATATTATTCCTCTTTTGCGCGTTTTATTGCTTTGTTCAACATTTTTATAGTTAATGATTTGGTTATCGATCTTTTGTATGCCTCGGAACCTCTTAAATCTGAATCCGGTTCACAATCTTCACCTGCTATAATTCCTATTTGTTCTATTAATTCAGAAGTAATTATATTTCCTTCTAGTTTTTTTTCAGCTCTTTCAAGCTTTAGAGGGACAGCGTTTACATTAGTTAAACCTATTCCAGCTCTAACACACCTATTACCTTCTAATTCTACATATACTGCTGCCCCAGTAGTTGCATAATCTCCTACTTTTCTTTCAATTTTTTCGTAAGCACCTCCAGAATTGCTTTTTGATTTTGGAAGTTGAATTTCAACAATAATTTCAGATTCTTCTAGTGCTGTCATATAAAAACCATGAAAAAAATCAGTCACAGGAATAGTCCTTTTACCGTTTGGTCCCTCAACAACCAGAGTTGCATTCATAGCTAACATAAGCGAGGGTTGATCATTTGCAGCATCACCATGTGCTATGTTACCACCAATGGTTCCAACATTTCTTACAGTTGGATCTGCAATTAGTTTAGCGGCATCTGTGAAAATTGGATAATTATCTTTTATTAATTGTGAGTACTCAATTTCTGATTGAGTTGTCAAAGCACCTATTTTTAACAAATTGTCTTCTTCTTTAATGTAACTAAGTCCTTCAATTTTCGATATATCGATAATATGCTTTGGAGATGCGAATCGAAGTTTCATCATAGGCAGTAAACTATGTCCACCTGACATATATTTTGCATCTTCACCATACTGACCCGATAAGTTAAAGGCTTCTTTTAGTGTAATTGCCTTGTGATAAGAGAATCCTGCTGGTATCATAGTTTGTTTGTTTTTAAATTATTCATTAAAATTTTAATTAATTTAGTTTTTTATTTTGTAAGTCCGTTAAAATGAATACAGTTTATATTGAATCTAAATAACACTTTTTTTTAAATATTTAATATTTTGATATACTTAGACTATAATTCAACAACATTTTGTGATCGAGAGGTTTTGGATCATATGATGCCATATTTTACTGATAAATTTGCTAATCCTTCAAGTAATCATGGACTTGGTTGGATTAATAAAGAAGTCATTAATAATTCTAAAAATATGATTTCCAAAATCATGGGAGTTAAAAGTGATGAAATAATTTTTACCTCTGGTTCAACAGAAGGTATTAACATGATTATTAAATCACTCTTCTTTCAAAACAAAAATGAAAAAAATCATATAATTACTACTAAAGCTGAACATAAAGCCGTACTAGACACATGTGATTGGTTAGAAAAGTGTGGTGCTAATGTAACATATTTAAATACCGATAAAAAAGGCAGAATAAATTTAAATGAACTTAAAAAACAAATTTCAAAAAGTACGTTTTTAGTCTCAATAATACTAGCTAATAACGAAACAGGATATATCCAGCCAATTGAAAAAATTAAATCTATTTGTTCTGAAAAAAATGTACCATTATTCTCAGATGCAACTCAAGCCGTTGGAAAGATTAAATTAGAAAAATATATTCCATTTGTGGATTATGCTTGTTTTTCAGCACATAAATTTTATGGCCCTAAAGGGATTGGTTTTATTTATCAAAACAAAAAAGATTTTTCTTCAATCGAACCTTTTATTCATGGTGGTGGCCAGCAAGGAGGCCTTAGGGGAGGCACATTAAATACACCTATGATTATAGGCGTGTCAAAAGCATTTGAGAAATCAATTAAAAATTTCGATTCAACTTATTCAAAAATTAAAAGCTTAAGAGATAGACTAGAAAAAGGATTATTAGAAATTGAGAAAACCAAAATAAATTGTATAACTGAAGACCGTTTGATGAATACTACGAATGTAAGTTTTGACTACGTAGATGGTGACAAGCTAATGAATGCGTTAAGAACAAAAATTGCGCTATCAAATGGATCAGCATGTAATTCTTCATCTGTCAATCCCTCTCATGTTTTAATTTCAATGGGTTTAAAACCTAACTTGGCATTTTCCTCATTAAGAATATCAATTGGGAGAAATAATACAGAGAATGATATAAATGAAGCAATAAAAATTTTAAAAGAGGAAGTAACTAAAACAAGAGAAAAAAATATTTTGTGGAAAAATTAGTATTTAATTTTCTCTTTCATGTATGGGTCCTTCCTTATATTTTAAACTACCCCCTTCTTTATTAGAAAATGCAGCTAAAATTTCTGCAAAAATACTTGTTGTTATCTCCTCTGGAGTATTAGCACCAATTTCAAGACCGCAAGGGGCATAGACTTTACTTAACTCATCTTTACTATAATCTACTCCTTCATTAGATAATTGTTTTATCATTTTTTCAAATCTTTTTTTTGGACCTAGTGATCCAATATAAATTGATTTAGATTTAATCAAAGATTTTAAATTATTCTTATCTGTTTTAAAATCATGGGACATAAGAATAATAGCAGTTCTTTCATCTATGATAGGTCTCTTTTCCAAATCTTTTTGAAAGAGATTTTTTACTTCAAAAAGTTTTTCTTTTTTGAGTTTATTTATGTTACCCACTAGACTTACATCCCAGTCCATGACTTTAGCTAAGTCTAGTATAGGATAAACATCATAATTATCGCCGTAAATAGCAAGATGATATTGAGCAGGTAAATATTCAAAAAGTGCTTTTAAAGAATATTTATCTTGAGTTAGCTGAATTATTTTTGATTTACTTTTCTGTAAAACTTGATCAATATTTTCCTGAATAAATTTTTTAAATTTTTCATCCTCACAATTTTCTACTTCTTTAGTTGTAAGATTTACATAGAAAACTTTTCCTAAACTTAAATTGTTTGAACTGCCATTAAAATCAGTAATTGTTACAAGAACATGAGATTTTCTTTCTTCTAAACATTTTTTTAATGTCGATATGATATTGCTATTTTTATTTATTGGTGTAATTAACACATCAATTATACCATTACATCCTAAGCCAACGCCGATTTGATTTTGATCATCTTTAGAAGTGTCATAGGTAACTACAGAAGGTTTTTGATTTATAATAGCCATCTGGGATCTTTTCAAAGCATCGCCCTCCAGACAACCACCGCTTATGCCTCCCTCAAAAACTCCAGATTCATATACAAGCATTCTAGCACCTTCTCTTCTGTAAGATGATTCTTCCACTCTTACAACTTGAGCAATTGCACAATTCTCTTTCAAAGGTTTTGTTGATTCGAAGAATTTGACTAGAGATTTAATTTCTTTCATGAGTAATTTAATTCAATACTTGTAAACCATAAATAACTATATTTAAACTAATATATTAATTAAATTAATTTAAAAATTGGTTAAAGACTCTTTTAATAGAAAGATAGATTATGTTCGAATAGCTATTACTGATCGTTGTAATCTCAGATGTTTTTATTGCATGCCTAAAGAGGGTATCCCTTATGAACCAAAAAAAGAGCTTTTAAGTTATGAGGAAATAATAAGAATACTAAATATTTTAGGCTCCCTTGGGTTTCGTAAAGTAAGATTTACTGGGGGTGAGCCTTTTTTAAGAAGAGATTTTGTTAAACTGTTAACTAAAACTAAAAATCTAAATATTTACGACTCTATTAACATAACTACTAATGGCACACTATTATTAAAAAATATTGATTTAATTAAAAAACTTGGTATTACAAATATTAACCTAAGCTTAGATTCCCTTAATTCTAAAAGATTCTATGAAATTACAAGAAGAGATGATTTTAGAAAAGTAATGGAGACATTAGATAAATTAATTGATAATAAATTTAATGTTAAAGTGAATGCTGTAATTATGGATGGAATTAATACTCAAGATATAATACCACTCGCTGAATTAGCAAAAGAAAATAAAATATCTGTTAGATTTATTGAAGAAATGCCATTTAATGGAGGAAATAAAAAGAAAACTGATTTATTTAGAGCACAAGACATTTTAAAGATTTTAAATGATCATTACTACAAAATCAATAAAAAAGAATTTATTCATGGTCAAACAGCTACTAAATTTTCAGTAGATGGCTTTAAAGGTGACTTAGGCATAATAGCTGCATTTTCAAGAACATTTTGTAATAGCTGCAATAGATTAAGAATAACATCAAAAGGAGACATTAAAACTTGCTTATATGATAGTGGTCAATTTAGCTTAAGAGATTTTATTAGATCAGGTGTAAGTGATAGCGATATTAAATCAAAATTTGAAGAATTAATTAAACTTAAACCAAAAAATGGTTTTGATGCGGAGACTGCAAGAAAAAATAGTAAAACACCAAGAGAAAGTATGAGCATAATTGGGGGATGATGGAAAATACTTTCATTAAATACGAAAAAGCGCTAGAAATTCTTGAAAAACATGCCTTTAAAATTAAAACAGAAAGAAAATCAATTCTTTCATGTGATAAAAGAATATTAAATGAAAATTTAAAAGCTGATAGAGACTTCCCTCCATACAATAGAGTAACTATGGATGGGATAGCAATTAATTATTCATCATATGAGAGTGGTAATCGTAATTTTATCATTGAATCAACTTCAGCAGCAGGAACTCCAGAAGCATCATTAAAAAATTCATCATGCTGTATTGAAGTAATGACAGGAAGTATGCTACCCAAAAATACAGATACAATTATCCGTTATGAAGATTTAGAGATTTCAGAAAATCTTGCAAAAATTAATGATGTAATACTAAAAAAATGGCAAAATATTCATTTTAAGGGTTCGGACATAAAACAAAATGAAACGATAATTAAAAATGGAAAAGAAATTTCTAGTGCTGAAATCAATGTAGCGGCAGCTATTGGAAAAGATAATTTAGATGTTATAAAACTTCCTAGTGCAATCGTAATTTCAACTGGTGACGAATTAGTGAAAATAAATGAATCGCCAAAACCATTTCAAATTAGAAGGTCCAATGTTTATGGAATTCAAAATACATTAAAAAATTGGGGCCTAGATGTAGAATTAGGTCATTTACCTGATAATAAAATTCAAATGAAAGATGCTATTGAAGGTTATTTTTCAAAATTTGATCTTTTTATCTTTACCGGTGGTGTTTCTAAAGGAAAATTTGATTTTTTACCTAACGTATTAGAAGAATTAGGAGTAGAAAAACATTTTTATAAAATTCAACAAAGACCAGGTAAGCCTTTTTGGTTTGGAAGTAAAGGAGAAAAGAAAATCTTTGCTCTACCTGGAAATCCTGTTTCCTCATTTGTCTGTCTTAATATGTATGTGAAATTTTGGATTTACAAATCACTAAAAATTACAAACAGAGATATTTATGTAGAGTTAATTAATGATGTCATATTTAATCCAGATTTAGTATACTTCCCTGAAGCAAAAATTAATTTTGAATCAAATGGAAAAATTACTGCTGAAGTAATTTTAGGAAATGGTTCAGGAGATTTTGTTAACTTAGTAAAAACTGATGGTTTTTTAATTCTACCTCAGAATAAAAATGAGTTTAAAAAAGGAGAGAAATATAAATTTATTCCATACAGAGAAATTTAAATATGAACAAATATAATAGCAGGTGTTGTAATAAAAATGACATAGGAAAAGCATCGAAGCTTAATGCCAGTGATAGAGGCTCTTTCTTTACAACTTTATTGTTAATTATTGCTCCCAAGTGTCCTTATTGTATTCTAGCTTATTCATCTTCATTTTTGCTATTTCTTGATATTGATAATGTTTCACTCATTCCATTTTTTAATCATTTAAAACCACTTCTTGCTATTATAACTGTTTTAACTATTTATTTCAATTACAAAGGCCAAAAAACAACTGTTTCACTTGCTATTGCAAGTTTTTCATTACTGTTACTTCTAATTTCAACCTATACATCTACTTTTATTATTAAAGACTGGGTAATTTACTCTATGCTGTTTTTTTCAGTTTGGTATAATAGTAATTTTTTAAGTTTAAAAAATTTCCTTTTAGAAAATTTGTATAATTCTTCTAAAAATATACGTTAAAAAATATTCTGCATCCAGCAATGAAAACTAGTATAGCTGTAAAATAACGAATTGTTTTTTGCGAAAAAAACTTAATGCTAGTCCTAACTCCTATTTGGCCTCCAGCTAAAACAGAAATTATTAAAAAAATTGATTCAGGCCAATTAAAAACCAAAGAACCACTATTTGAAAGACCTACTAATCCAGAAAAAGAATTTAGTAAAATAAAAAAACTAGCAAGAGAAGAAATAACAATCGGTTTATCCCACTTCATGTGGTTTAATAGTGGAGCTAAAAATATTCCACCACCTATCCCAACAATTCCTGATAAAAATCCTATGCCAGCTCCAATTAAATAAGATAAGTAAACAGGGTATACTTTATTATCAGATAAAGTATTTTTCGGAAAAGTTTGATAAACTAAAAAAAATGCTGAAAATATTAAGACTACTCCTAAAATTAAAAAAAAGGTATTTTGTTCTAACTTAAATGAAGCACCAAAAAATGCCAAAGGGACACTTGTTAATACAAAAGGTAAAAATCTTTTAAATTTAAGGTGTCCTTCTTTAAGATATAAAATACAACTTCCACTTACTACTACTAAATTGCATAATAAAGCTGTTGTTCTAATAAAATAAAAACTTATAAAAGTTATGCTTAGTAAAGCCAAATAACTTGACCCACCACCAAAACCAACAGATGAGTAAAAAAAAGAAATGAGAAAAAAAAATATAATTATAAGTGAAAAAGAAAAATCTAATGGCATAAAGATTTGTATTTATCAATACCTCCTAAAATATTTTTTAATTTTGCATTTGGATAATTTTCCTTGATAATATCTAAAGCAATTAAACTCCGTTTTCCTGTTTTGCAAACTATATATATTTCGTTTTTATTTAAGAGAGATTTATCAATTCTCCTAATTTTTTCGAGTGGGATATTTAAAGAATTTTTAATACTATAATTTTCGAATTCTTTTTTAGCTCTAACATCAATTATTAAATGATTTTTGTCTGATTGTATTTTCATAAAATCTTCACATGAAATAGTATTTTTTGTTTCGCAAAAAATCTGATCATAATTATCTTTAAGCTTATCTATGTTTTTATTTTTTGGATTAGAGTTAATTTTAATTTTTTGGATATTTTGTTTTAGACCATCATATATCCAAAGTATACCAGACATTACATCCCCCAAATCAGTAATTATTTTAATTGCCTCTATTGCTTGATTACAGCCAACTATCCCTGGGATAATACCCAGAACCCCATTTTCGTCGCAATTGGGTACTTCATTTATTTTTGGCATTTCAGGAAATATACATCTATATGTAGGCCCATTTTTATAATTAAAAACTGATAAATGACCCTCAAACCCATGAATAGCTCCATAAATAAATGGTTTTTTAAGAATAATACACGAGTCATTGATTAAGTATCTAGTAGAAAAATTATCAGTAGCATCTATTATAAGATCAAATTTTTCAAATATTTCTAATACATTTTTTGAATTTAAAAAAGTTTTAAATGGGATAATTTTTGTATTTGTATTTTGATTTGATAAATAATTTGTAACCACATCTATTTTTTTCTTGCTCAAATCATTCTCTTTATAAATCACTTGCCTCTGTAGGTTGTGTAATTCAATAATATCAAATTCAACAAGTCCTAATGTCCCAACACCCATTGCGTTTAAATATTGAACAATGGGTATTCCTAAACCTCCTAACCCAACAACAAGTACCTTTGATTGATATAATTTAATTTGTCTTTCAATACCAAAATTACTTAACCTTGTTTGTCTTAAATACCTACCTAAATCCATTAACTGATTATTGACTTTACTGTTTCATATTCGTCGATTGAATTTGCATTGTATAGAACTTTATCTTCTTTTGGATTTATAATTTTTATATCAGAATTGATTAAAAATTTTCTTGCACATGAACTTTGAGAAGTTTTCATATGAATAACAGCTGATGATAACCCCCTTGGTTCCCATATAGAAATTAATGGCTCAGGGAGATTTGTTTTTTTTGTAGCAAAAGCTGTAGCTTTTTTTGTTTTATCTCTTGATTTAATTAATTGAGACAATGCATCTTTATCTAAAAGAGGTAAATCACATGCCAATATTAGCCATGCTGCTTTTTTAAATTGATTATGAGCACTTAAAATACCATTAAAAGGCCCTTTATATTTATCTTGATCGATTATGAAAGGTTTATTATTTAATGTATTTATTTGGTCTTCCCTAATACTGAAAAACACTTTATCACAGAAATTATTTGCTAAATCATAAACGTATTCTCTTTGTGGTATTCCATGATAACTAATTAAACCTTTATCTTTACCCATTCTAGAGCTTTTCCCACCAGCTAAGATTAATCCATATAAATTTGTTTCTTCCATCATATTTAAAATTTAATTATTTAACCACCACTAACAGGGGGGATAAGTGCAATTTCGTCTGAAGAATTAATTTGTGATTTATCTTCAACAAACTCTTTATTTAAGGCAAATCTTAAGGATGATAATTTCCCAAATTCAGGATAATTTTCTATCAATAGTTTGCGAAGTTCTCCAATATTTTTTGGCATTTGCTTTGATGAAGAATGATCCTTAGAAATAATTAATGATGAATTACCTACAATATCTCTTGTAATTCCAAATAACAAAATTTTCATTATTAATGTTTTGGTTTGTACAAAATAGAAAATTCTATTTAAAATAAATTATATTGATAAAATATTAATTTCAAATGCTAACATTAACAACTTTTTTAGGATACACTTTTTTTGTGGCTTTCTACTCTTGGTTTAAATTAAGAAAAGAAAATTTATCCTCTCAAGATGGATATTTTCTAGGTGGTAGAAGTTTGACAGGAGTTGTAATTGCAGGATCCATGCTACTTACTAATATTTCTACTGAACATTTAATAGGGATGAATGGATCCTCATATAAAAATGGATTTATAATTATTGCATGGGAAGTAACATCTGCTTTAGCATTAGTTGCCGCAGCAATCTATTTTGTTCCAAAATATCTTAAAATGGGACTTACTACAATACCTCAATATCTTGAAGAAAGATTTGATAAGACCACTCGTACATTAGTTGCCCTTTTTCTGATGATTTCATTTGTTGTTACTATTCTTCCGATTGTTTTGTATACAGGTGCAATTAATCTTGAAAGTATTTTTAATATCTCTGAAACTCTTGCACTCACGAAACAAGAAGGAATAACGTTTACCGTAATCATAATTGGTTTGATTGGTTCACTATATGCAATAATAGGTGGATTAAAGGCAGTTGCTGTATCTGATACCCTTAATGGTTATGGATTGTTAATTGGTGGTTTAACTATTCCTTTTCTTGCATTGTATAGTATTGGAAAGGGTAACGTGCTTATGGGGCTTCAAAAAGTATATGAACATGCTCCAGAAAAATTTAATGTTATAGGAAGTGCAGATTCTGTTTTACCATTTGAGGTCCTCTTCACGGGTCTTATTATTAATCAATTATATTTTTGGAGTATGAATCAAACTATAATTCAAAGGGCCCTAGGAGCAAAGAATTTAATTGAAGCACAAAAAGGACTTTTATTTACAGGGGTGTTAAAAATTTTAGTCCCGCTAATTATTATACTTCCCGGTGTAATTGGTTATTACTACTATGGGGAAAGTCTTTATGATGAGCAAGACATGATTTATCCTGAACTAATTAAAAAGGTTTTCCCTGTAGCCCTTATTGGTATTTTTGCTGCTATAGTTATGGGTGCTGTACTAAGTACATTTAATAGTGTTCTCAATAGCGCTTCCACAATATTTAGTATTGATTTGTTTAAAGGCCGTATAAAACCAAATAGTTCTGACAGACAACTTGTTCTTGTAGGAAAAATTACTTCTACCATTTTAGCTGTGTTTGCTATTGCAGTTGCACCACTGGTAGCTAACGCTCCTGACGGTCTTTATCAACTTTTACAACAACTTAATGGAATATTCTTTATTCCTATTGCATCCATAATGATTGCTGGTTTTTTTACAAAAAATGTTTCAGCTCTAGCTGCAAAGCTTGCTCTTGGAGTTGGTTTAATTTTTTATTTAATATGTACATTTATCTATCCTTTAAACATACATTTTGTTCATATTTGGGGAATAGAATTTCTTCTAAATATGACAGTTATGTTTGTTATTTCTTATTTTTTTCCACAAGAAAATAAAAGTGAAACTACAAAAAATCCAAATTTAGACTTTAAAAGTTGGAGATTCACTCCCCACTTATCCATTGCATTATGTATTGTTACAATATTTATATATGTATCACTTGGCACTCAGTCGGGTTAGACTACTTGTAAAGATTTTCTTTTTTATGAATTTTCATTTGATCTATTCGGAGATCATCTAAACCTTCTTGGTCAAAAGGGTTCTCGATATAATCTTGAATGTTATAAAGTGCCATTAAAATAAAACTAATAGTTATTGAAAATAAAATTGAGACAGGTAAATCAATCCCTAAAGACATTTCAAATTGTCCTTCTGTTATTAGTTTTGTGTTGAATAAAAATGGTGACAAATAGATGAAGATAAGGCAATACCTTCTAAGGGAAACAGGTGTACTGTGTAATTTAATTCCATTTAATTTTTCCATTGAAAGAAAAATATCATTTTTAGAACTTATTAGACTATCCTTCTCTCTTTCATTATAAAGGTCTTTGTAAGAAATAATATCTTTAAAAACTTTTTTTCTTTTCTCTCTAATTCTTTCAAAATTA